>OBIA01000550.1_pt1 | contig 24244 bp, 20 predicted proteins | sample 1519911 | NCBI WGS metagenome assembly OBIA01 (sample SAMN04209236, study PRJEB22552) | human gut metagenome | biome: gut; material: feces | host: Homo sapiens | place: USA: Oklahoma | reverse complement strand
GATATGGGCACGGTCGCGGCCGATCGAGATCGCACCAAAGTTACATGCGTTCTGACAGGCTTTACCCATACATTTCTGACAGTTATCGGTTACAACGAATCTTGTGATCGGACACTCCTCACATGCAGAAGAGATAACCTGAATGATATTGTCGCTCTGTTTGTCACTCGGACATTTTCCCTCCACGAGACGGATTCTCTGACGGATGATCTCTCTCTCCTTGTATACACAGCAGCGGAACTGTGCCTTTGGACCCGGGATCAGTTTGAACGGGATATTGTCTCTCTCTTCCTCGAGTCTGCCCTCAAAAGCCAGCCTGGAAACTGTGCGCAGCACGTTATACTTGATCTTAAGCAGTGCCTCATCGTTGGTTTTCATACCATTTCCTCCTAAATTTTGAATCCTCTATCTTACCTTAATTTTTAATGTTTTCGCATCATATTATCGCATATCCCCCTTTGCAAAGCAAGTCGGAAATTGTATATAATCCAACGCATTCCGGGGAAAAACCTTATTTTCTTAAATTGTATACAATAAAGTACAGGCAGCGAAATTTCTTGTATTTTCCTGGGTTTTTCTGTCTTTCTGTGTCGGATATTTGTTCGCAGTATGCGGCTGTCCAGCACCGCTTTCTTTGTCTCTTTTTTTCACAAAGTCAGGTTCCGGTTCCGCCTCTTTCCCGCCACTCCGTTTCCGATTATTTTCGGTTTGGCATATGCAGCCTTCGCCTTTAAAACATGTTTTTCCCCAGTCTCATGTTGGATTGACATTCCTAACTCCCCATGATATATTCTATTTAGTTCGGTCGTGCTAACCCCAAAGGTCAACTGTCCTGAGGGAAAAGACGAAAAGAATCTGATACGGGAATATCTGTCATATTCAGGATCCCCGGTATGCTCTTTTCGTGTGCATACCGGGGATTTATCATTCACGCAGACAGTGGGACAAGACCCGTGTCTGTCAGATTTTTTTCAGGAGGAACTAAGTTATGAGAAAAATGTTATCCGTCATGATGGCTGCCGCGATCGCGGGATCTCTCCTTGCAGGCTGCTCATCATCCAAAATCGAAACAACAGCTGCCGCTTCTTCCGCGGAGGAGACAACGACTGCCGCTGAGGAAACCACAACGGAAGCCGCTTCCGAGTCCGCTGCCGAAAACACCGGTGAGGAGACCGTTGTCCGTGTCGGCGGTTTAAAGGGACCGACCACCATGGGACTTGTAAAGCTCATGGATGAGGCCGCAAACGGGGAGTCCGAGAACAGCTACGAATTCACTATGGTCACCGCAGCTGACGAGATGACCGCCATGGTCGCAGGCGGAAAAGTCGATATCGCCCTGCTTCCGGCGAACGTCGCAAGCGTTCTCTACAATAAGACAAACAAAAATATCTCCGTGATCGATATCAACACTCTCGGCGTTCTCTACTTCGTATCTGCCGACAGCTCCGTGACAACGATCGATCAGTTAAAGGGAAAGACCGTATATCTTCCGGGAAAGGGAACTACTCCGGAATACGCACTCCGCTATGTGCTCTCCGCCGCAGGACTCGGAGAGGACGATGTAACTCTTGAATTCAAGTCCGAGGCATCTGAGGTTGCTTCCGTCCTCGCTGAGGATCCGAACGCCATCGGTCTTCTTCCGCAGCCATTCGTAACTGCCGCTCTCGCCCAGAACGAAAAGCTCTCCATCATCATGGACCTCACAAAAGAGTGGGATAATGTCCAGGGCGAAGGTTCCGGAAGCCGTCTTGTAACAGGTGTTACCATTGTAAACAATGATTTCTTAAAGGAGTACGAGGACCTCGTTGATACGTTCTTACAGGAACATGAGGCATCCATCGCCTTCACTGCGGAGGATCCGGATGCCGCAGCCGAGCTCATCGCAAAGGCTGAGATCGTCGCAAAGGCTCCGATCGCAAAAAAAGCGCTTCCTTACTGCAACATCACCTTTATCTCCGGTGATGAGATGAAAGCAGCACTTTCCGGTTACCTTCAGGCTCTGTATGACCAGAACCCAGCCTCCGTCGGCGGTGAGCTGCCGGATGATAGCTTCTACTATGTAAAGTAATTGTGACTGTGAAAGTTCTCAACAGTTACAAGCATTCATGCCGACTGTGAAAAACGAGGTATGGCTGACAAAACAGTCATACCTCATTTCTATATCGCCGTTTATTCTCAAGGAATTTAGTTTACATAAGTCAGTTTAATAGCTTGAGCCATGAGAAATATCTGTTATAATTTGTAACTGTTCAGTAGGTCTGCGCACTTGCTGCGCTGACCGTAAGAAAACATAGGCTGGAAGGCAAAAATCCCATCAGCGAAGCTGATCTGGAATGGATTTTTGCACGTAACTATGAAGGCACTGAATAGTTACTATAATTTTATTATTACGATTACATGAAGAAATTCAACCGCTGGAAAACAGCATTGATTTTTATTACACTTTATGGAAGGAGACAGCCGCCATGGATCATCGTTTTTCCGGATTTCTCCGCAGGCTCTCGATCATCCTTTTCTGGATCGTTCTCTGGCAGGCCGCTGCCTCCCTGATCCGAAATCATATTTTCCTTGTGGGACCTGCCGATACGCTGCGGGCGCTCTATGAGCAGATCGTTCTCCCGGATTTCTGGTCCGCCATCGCGTTCTCTTTCTGGCGAATCAGCATCGGATTCTTTCTGGCATTTTTTCTTGGACTTTTCACCGGATCTCTGGCGTACCGTTTTCCCATCATGGACGAATTCTTAGAGCCGCCGGTGCAGCTCATGAAGACGGTTCCCGTCGCTTCCTTCGTGATCCTGGCGCTGATCTGGACCGGCTCGAAAAACCTCTCCGTCTTTATCTCGTTCCTCGTGGTCTATCCCATGATCCATGTGAACACGAAAGCCGGGCTGATATCTGCGGACCGGGAGCTTTTAGAGATGGCGGAAGTCTTCCACATCCCGTTTATCCGCCGGGCGCTCTATATCTACCGCACAGCACTCTACCCGTACTTAAAAAGCGCCTGCCGCACAGCACTCGGCATGGGATTTAAGTCCGGGATCGCCGCCGAAGTCATCGGTGTGCCGGACGGTTCCATCGGCGAGGGGCTGTATCTCGCGAAGATCTATCTGAGCACCGCGGAGCTCTTCGCGTGGACGGTCGTCATCATTCTTGTGAGCAGTCTATTCGAAAAGGGATTCCTGTGGATTCTGAAGAAATGTGCCGGAAAGGGGGCCGATGTGAATGAGTCCGATAAATAAAAAAAATGACACTGCCCTCACACTCCGCTCTGTCACCAAATCCTACGACGGACAGCCGGTTCTCTCCGATCTCTCCCTGGAATTTTCCTCCGGAACTTTTTACTGTATGATGGCACCATCCGGAAACGGAAAGACTACAATGTTCCGTCTGATCCTCGGACTTGAAAAGCCGGATTCCGGTGTGATCCTGTTCGGTACATCAGCAGGGGATACCGGCAATAACGATATAAAAGCATCTTCCGGCATGGTATCAAAATCTGATCCTTGCAGGATCCGGGGAATGCGTCCCCTGATCTCCGCAGTTTTTCAGGAAAACCGTCTTCTGGAAGGCTATACCGCCATTGAAAACCTCCGCTTCGCTCTTGGAAAGCGATATTCCAGCGAAGCTCTGACCGCATACCTGCTCCGTCTTCTCCCGGAAGACGCCCTGAATAAGCCTGTCTGTGAATTTTCCGGCGGCATGAAGAGGCGTGTCGCGATCCTGCGCGCGATCCTCGCACCGACCGATATCATTCTCATGGATGAGCCGTTTACCGGCCTTGACGCGGATACAAAGCAGCTCACGATCGATCTGGTCAAAGAGCTCTGCGCCGGAAAGCTCCTGATCATCGCTACCCATGCGGAGGACGACGCAGAGCTTCTGGGGGCGAAGATCATTCACTTATAAGCCGGAAAACCATTTCAACTGGCTTCTAACTTCTCAACCATATCATCCAATCTGCCAGTCTTTAACCACTATATATGAAAAAGAATGTGCCTCGCGTGATCGCTTGCGACAATCTACATCTTCGCGCGAGTGCGCATCATTTTAAAAAGCGTTCTCCTGTCCGGTCATCTCATCAACAGATATCCCTCAGGAAAACGCTTCTCTATTATTTACGCACTGTGCAGACAGTAACAGATTTCCCTCTATCTCGCCCCTAACAGCTTATCTATCTTCCTCATATGGAAGAAGTAGACCACGAACATTGAACATCCCGTAAACAGCCAGGACGCCACATACACATTCATCAACATATCATAAGTCGTGAACATGCGGAATATCGTTGTGAGCCAGATCAGGCGAAATACAACCGTACCAAGAATCGTGATGACGGATGGCTCCAGGGACTTTCCAGTTCCTCGCAGGCAGGAACTGGCAACCTCATATGTCGCAGTTAAACCTTCCAAGGCACACACACGATCCATTCGTATGATCCCGTATGCCGCCACCGCAGCGCTCGTCGTATAGATGCTGACGAAAAAATCTTCCCACACGATAAAGATCACGCTGAGGATCTCCGTAAATCCGAATCCAAAGAGCAGGCAGAGCCAGAAGATCTTTCTGCATCTCTTCATGTTGCCCGCACCAAAGTTCTGACTTGTAAATGTAACCGCCGCCTGGGCAAATGCACCTGCAATATCATATGTAAAATACTCAAAATTCAGCGCCAGGGAGGAACCCGCGATGGCCGCCTCACCGAACATATTGATCCCACTCTGGATAAACACGTTGGAAACAGAAAAGATCGCACCCTGAATTCCTGCCGGGATACCGATCGCCAGCACCTTTTTCAGCTCATTTGTATCGATCCGCATCCTGTCAAACCGGAAGCTGAACTCATCATTCCTGCGGTACAGATGGGAGATAATGAGGAATGTGCTGACCACGTTGGAGATCACCGTGGCGATGGCAACACCCGCAACTCCAAGATGGAATCCGATCACAAGGAGCAGGTTTAAAATTACATTCAGAACGCCGGACACGATAAGGTAGTACATCGGTCTCCTCGTATCACCGTAGCTTCTGACAATGGCAGCGCCAAAGTTGTACGCCACCATAAACGGAATTCCCACAAAATAGATTCTGATATATAAGAGTGCCTGATCCAGCACTGTCTCCGGCGTTCCGGATGCCACAAGGACCATTCTTGCCACCAGCATTCCGATCACGAGAAGCGCAATTCCGAGAACCGCACCGAAGGTCAGGATCGTGTGGACCATGCTGTTGATTTTACCGCGGTTCTTCTGACCAATAAGGTTCGCCAGAGCTGCATTCGGTCCCACAGAAAGTCCGACGATCAGGTTCACGAAAATTCCAACCAGTGCCACACAGCTTCCCACGGCCGCCAGCGCCTGTTCCCCCGCGAATCTTCCCACAACGGCAACGTCCGCTGAATTAAACAGCTGCTGCAAAATACTGCTGAACGCTAACGGTATCGAAAACAGGATCAGTTTTCCTGCCAGCCCTCCATTTAACATGTCCATTTCCTTTGATCTTACTGATGTTTCCAATGTTTTTTCCTCTCTTTTACTTCCATGTGCTGACCTGACCAGTAAATTTTTTCATATCCTCCACAGTATACCACACTTTTCTTATCTTGACACTTCAAAAGATCCATGCTATCATGATGGTAACCTGATACGCACGAGTGGCTCAGTGGTGGAGTATCGCCTTGCCAAGGCGAGGGTCGCGGGTTCGAATCCCGTCTCGTGCTTTTACAAAAACGAAAGAAAAGAGGTATCCTTTGGGACACCTCTTTTCTTTCGTTTACGCTCCGCGACGTCTCGTTCTCTCACACTAAATCAAAACGCACATCTTCTTTCTCCCATATAATTAAGGTAATTGAAAGCATGATGTGCGTTTTCTTTATTCTCTCTATTTAATTTCCCGGAAATCCCGCAATATTTCCAATGGCTTCCGTCGGTGCAGCTGCGGATGTTTCATCACCCGGGCCCTTTGGCGCGGCTGCCGTCGTTGCTTCTGTCGCCGGTGCAGCCGTCGTCGCTGTCTCAGTCGCTGCCGCTGTCGCCGATGCAGCCGTTGTCTCACTGTGTGTGCCCTTCGTCTCAGATCCACCGGTGGATGCCGCTGTTGTCGATGCGCCAGAAGAACCGGCTGCGGTTGTCGCGGCGGCAGAGCTCTCCGGCGCGACGCTCTCCCCCGGAACGTATCCGTCCGGCATTCCGTCTACAGCTGCCGCGGACGTGGACTCAACGGCCGTCGTCTCATCCGGTGAAACCTTCACTGTTCCCGTATTTCTGCGGATCACAGCTGCGTGTCCCTTGTAGGTCTTCGCGTGATCTTCTGTCTTCTCGACAACAGTTCCGTTCTTTGAAACGATCTTATAGGTAACCCAGCGGCTGCCGTTCGTCGCCGCCTTCTGTGTCACCTCAGTACCCGGATCCAGTGTCGGATCCTCCACATAAGTCGGCTCCGGCGGCGGAAGCTCATCCGTCTTCTCAGACTCCAGACTCCAGGTGATTCCATCTTCCAGAACCGGTACTCCGTAGAAGGAGACTGTCATCTTCCGGTTGCTGTAGTTCGCGCGGATACCGATCGCCGCCTTTGATGTATTGATAAACCGGAAATCCGGAATATCCCAGCTGATCGCCGCATCCTGTCCCGGAGTTACGTAGTTCGGCTCAAAGGTATGGGATCTTCGGAATGTGATCTGCATTCCGGACTGGAATGCCACACGGTACATCGTCGAAGATACCTGGCATACACCACCGCCCGGTTCCTGTACGACCTCGCCTCCACTGTAAGCAGCCGCTTCCTGATATCCCTTTTCCGCCGTGCGCTGTCCCACGACCTTATTAAAGGAAAATTCCTCACCCGGCTGCACGATGGTTCCGTTGATAGCCCTGGCCGCGAGCTTTACGTTCGTATTTCTCTTCTCGTTGGCGGTAGTCTCCGTCGTAAACGTGGAAAGAGTCTTATACTGCTCCTTCGCGTTCGCTGCAGAAAGCTCCGGCTGGCTCTCATTGACCTCAGCCTGGATCACGGCGTCATAGTTTCCGCTTGTCGCAGCCTCCACGAGGTCCTTTATAAGCTTCTCCTGGTTCACCGCCTTGCCCGGAGCTCCGTCCGCAAACAGGAACTTATCCGTCGCAGCGTCATACTCTGAGATAGAGCCGTTCTTTGCCTTCACATCCCACTTCGCCGCCGCGTCCGCCGCTGCCTCTGCCGCAGCGGACTGCAGATCCTCGGAGTCTTCAACCGCGAAGGTGTACTCTCCCTCTGCCTTTCCCGTGCAGATTCCATCTAAAAACGCGTCAAGATCAGTGTCGATCAGGTTCTCCGCGTCGATACTCTCCCCGTTGTAGGTGATCGTCACCTTCCACGGATATTCTTTTTCAATAGCGGCCTTCGCCTCACTTCTCGTCATTCCCTTTAAGGAAATTCCATTTACACTGATATCGGAGGCCTGGAATGTGGATTCCTCGATGGCACTGGCCTCCGTCTCTTTTCCGTGGCTCTTTCCGCCGGAAAAGATCCGGATCACGCCCGCGATCAGCACGACGCAGATCACCGCACTGCCGATCATGATCCGCCGTCTCATAATGCGCTTTCTCTTCCTGCGCTGTGCCCGGATCCACGCCGGGGAATGCTGGCGGTACTCGTCCCGATGTTCTCTCTGTCTGTTTGTGTTTCTCTTTTCCATATTTCTTCAACTTTCCGGAAAATTAGAATCGTTTTCCATGCTTATGTCAACATAGTTACAGGGTCCGCATCAAATGACGCTGAACCCTGATGTATACAATGTTCGTCGTACACTGCTGTACGCTTCTCAGATACTCACTCATTATATCGGTCTGCCAAACCATTGTCAAGAATCCAGGAGGTCTATTTGTATCTCATATCAGCCTAAAAATCCCAGATGCTCCAACAGGATCTTAACTCCCATGAGTATCAGGATCACGCCGCCGGCCAGCTCCGCCCTCGACTTATATTTCATCCCAAATACATTACCGGCCTTTACCCCGATTGCCGACAAAACAAAGGTCGTACAGCCGATAAAGGTCACCGCCCAGACGATATTTACATGGAGAAATGCGAAGGTGACTCCCACGGCGAGGGCATCGATACTCGTCGCAACCGCCAGCGCCAGCATGGTTTTCACATCAAAGCTCGCGCTGACCTCTTCCTCTTCATCCTCTCTGGATTCTTTGATCATGCTTGATCCAATGATCCCGAGAAGCACAAAGGCGATCCAGTGGTCGATCTGTGTGATCATGGACTCAAACTGGCTTCCGAGAAGGTAGCCGATCGTCGGCATCAGAGCCTGGAATCCGCCAAAATATGCACCGCAGATCAGCGCGTGCTTCGGTTCCATCTTTTTTACCGACAAGCCCTTACAGACAGACACCGCGAAGGCGTCCATCGACAGCCCTACTGCCAGAATAAACAATTCCAGAAGTCCCATAGATCATTTCCTCCAAATTTTATTTCTTGTTGATTTTCCCACCAGTGAGAGGCTCGCAAATGCATAAAAAAAGAGACCCTCTCTGTCTTTTCCCGACAGATAAGTCTCATCATTTAAAGTAAAACCAGGATCATTTCCAGTATGTTGGCCTTACTGCGCCAGCGGCGCCGACTACTCCCTTATTCTGGTAGTTATTCGATTCGTGATCCTAAAGAAGAATGCGGATGAAGGGATTTGAACCCCCACGGTTGCCCGCCAGCTCCTAAGGCTGGTGCGTCTGCCAGTTCCGCCACATCCGCATGATCTCCGATAGAATCTCATTATAGCGTGTTTAAAAAGAATTGTCAATTACGCTTTTGTTTTATTTTCCGCACAGGATTCCCACAGAGTTACAGTACACGGGCACTGTAACAGGATTTTGCCGATGCTTCGCATTCCGAACCGGCAAAATCCGCGGTCATAACGGTATCATACGGAATTTTCAGTTCAGAAAATTCCTGCCCATGAAAAGTAACCCCACAGACTGCGCCCTGAAATATCCTTATCTACCGCGGCATTTTCTTCTCTTCCTCATCGTAGTCGTCCAGAAAACTATACGTCCAGTCTCCCTTGTGATAGCCGATGACCGTCTTTAAGTTAATATTGTGGACACTGTTGAAGATGTTCATGTCGATGGTATCGCAGCGCTTCCTGAGCTCCGCGATCAGCTCCTTCATCTCGTCACGCTTCGATCCCTTTTCTCCGCCGCAGGTCGCACAGCGCTCGGTGAAACGGCAGGCACACTGGATAAAGTGAAGGTGGTTGTAATCCCTCCATGCCTTGATGTCCGCCTCGCGGACCATATACATCGGGCGGATCAGCTCCATGCCTTCGAAGTTCTTGCTGTGGAGCTTCGGCATCATCGTCTCGACTTTTCCGCTGTACAGCATACCCATGAGCGTCGTCTCGATCACATCATCGAAATGATGCCCCAATGCGATCTTGTTGCAGCCAAGCTCCTTCGCATGGGAGTAAAGGTAACCGCGGCGCATTCTCGCGCAGAGATAGCACGGACTCTTATCCACGTCAGCGACAATATTGAAGATATCACTCTCAAACACGTTGATCGGAATGCCGAGAAGCTTCGCGTTGTTTAAGATGATATTCCAGTTGTCCTCGTTGTAGCCCGGATTCATCACAAGGAATACGAGGTCGAATTTTACCTTGCCGTGAAGCTGCAGCTCCTGTAAAAGCTTCGCCATCAGCATCGAGTCTTTTCCGCCGGAAATGCAGACCGCGATCTTATCGCCTTCCTTAATTAACTCGTAGTCATGGACTCCCTTTGTGAACCGTCTCCAGATGGACTTGCGGTATTTTGTGATGATGCTGCGCTCGATGGCTTTCGTCCGCTCCGTGACCTCTTCCTCGTTCATGACCATCATGGACAGGGACAGGCGCAGGAAGGAACGGTATCCGCCCTCCACGCTTCCGGCATCAAAGCCCGCATCACTCAAAAGCTCCGCAACATACAGGCTCTTGTTCCCGGTGTGGCAGAGCACCCATACCGGCTTGTCCTTCGGGATCGCCGCGAGAAGCTTTCCCACATTCACGCCCTCTTCCCAGGCTTTTCCATCGCCGATGGTACCGGATTCCATGTCCGCCTCTTCCGGATTCTCCAGGTATTCTACCAGCTTGTCCTCCGGGATATTTAAGGCGGCATCCATGGACCCCTTTTTGTATTCCTCCGCCGGTCGGATGTCAATGATCGTCCGGTCAAAGGTTCTTCCATTGATCAGCTCAGCGGCTGTAATCGTTTTAATCATTCTTTTTCTGTTCTCCGTTTACGGCCGTCTCCGGATGCCGGGATGCCGTCACTATTTCCATAGGAAGAAAATCCCTGTATTTTCAAGGGTTTTTCCGATTTTATACAACGGTTGACATGATAACACAAGGAAAAAAAGCTGTCAATCAGTATCTTTGCAGTTCTTTATTTTCCCATGATGTCCTGCAGCATATAGACTCTGTTGAACGGGAATGAGAAATAATATCCGTCCGCGAAGTCTTCCACCATCTTCATAACTTCCTTCGCGAGCTGGATTCCCGCTGCCTCGCCTTCCTTGTGGTTTGCTTTCTCCGGGTATCTGGCAACGATCTCGTCCGTCACGTTGACGCCTGCGATCTCATTTTTCATGAACATGGCGTTCTTTCTGCTGATCAGCGGCATGATCCCGCAGAGGATTGTCGCGCCCGTCTCCTCCTTGATCCGGCGCAGTCTCGCCGCGTCCTCCTTCGTGAATACCGGCTGGGTCAGGAAGAACTCCGCGCCCTCTTCCATCTTTTTCTTCACACGTCCGATCTCCACATCCAGGTTCTTTCTTCCCTGGTTGATGGCACCGCCGTAGCACAGCAGGTTCTTCGCGAAGACATCCTCGTTCATCTCCTTTGCGATCTTCATGAGACCGGTGGAGTCGGAGTTGAACACCGCCTTTACGGTCTGTCTCGCTGTGGACGGGATCGGATCTCCTGTAATAATTAAGAAGTTATGGATGTCATTGATGGCCGCTCCCAAAAACAGGGACCGCATAGCGATCGCATTCCGGTCACGGCAGCAGATATGTGGCATCACATTAAGGCCTGTGGCCTGGCGGACCTTGCTCGCCATGAGGACGGAATCGACTCTCGTGCGCCCGGACGGGGAATCCGGGAATGTGAGGACATCCACGCCCGCGTTCTTTAAGAGGTGGGCAGACTCTAAAAGCTTCTCATCATCCGCATCGAACGGCGGAGCAAGTTCTACCGCGATAAGCTTTTTCTGTTTTCTCTCTCCGTTTTCGTCGTAGAGGAATCCATGTCTCTGGACATGTCCCGTCTGCTCCCCATTATCCGTCTCTGTATCCAGGACAATCTTGTTTAAGATTCCGTCCCACGAAGACAGTTCTCCGATAAATTCCGGGGTCGTTCCACAGCAGCCGCCGAGAATATCTGCGCCGAGCGCCTGAAGTTCCTTCATCTTCTCCGCAAAGTATGCCGGTGTATTTCCAAACTGGAGCTTATTTCTCGTCAGCGTCGGATATCCCGCATTCGGGATCGCAAGCAGGAACTTATCCACAGGACGACCCGCCTTTTCCAGGATCTGGCGCATATGGGCCGGACCTACGCCGCAGTTTAAGCCCACCGCATCGATCTCCGGAACAGCCGCCGCATCCGCTAACAGGCGCTTCGCGCTGAGTCCCGCCGCGCTGTAGCCAAACTGGTTTACAGAGAAGGAGACCATGATAAACATCTCATATTCCGCGCAGATCTTTTTGATCGCCGGAAGAATTCCGTCGAGGTCCGCGAATGTCTCAAAATCCAGAACTGTGACACCGCGCTCCGCAAAGGTCTTCGCAATCTGATAATACTCGTCCGCCGCTGCCGCCGCGTCCTCCGCTCCATTCACCGGAATCGGGCCGATATCTCCCGCAATCCAGGCATCTCTCCCGTTTACCGCGTCTCTCGCGATCTCAACCGCCGCCTGAATGTTTTTCTCAACTTCCGCAAAATCCTCCTGCAGTGTTTCTTTGTTTGACGCAAACGTATTTGTCCTGATAAATTTCGCTCCGGCATTCAGGTATTCCTCGTGGATCTTCTTTACTTTCTCCGTCGCAGTAATATTTGCCAGCTCCGGGATATCCTGAGTCTGGTATTTTGCGGCAAAATAGATTCCGAAGGCGCCGTCGGTGATGAGGTTGGTGGTTTTCAGATATTCGCGTAAATTCATGTTCGTCCTCCTGTGGGGTATCAGCTTTTATGGGGTAGTCTGACATTCTGACACAATTATTATATAGAAAAACCGGACCTCTGAAATTCAGAGATCCGGCAATTCATAAGAAGAGCGGGTGATGGGAATCGAACCCACGTATCCAGCTTGGAAGGCTGGTGTTCTACCATTGAACTACACCCGCGTATAAGCAATGAGAGGCAACTGATGACATCGAAAGTTTTCGTTGGGAGCTTGCTCACATAAGAAAAAATTTCTATGTCAGCAGTTATCGCCGTTGCAAACGGCGATTATGGAGCGAAGCTCCATAATACCTCGGAGTCATCCTCACCAGTACCTCAGTGCCCAAAGCTGGAATCGAACCAGCGACACGAGGATTTTCAGTCCTCTGCTCTACCAACTGAGCTATCTGGGCGCATAAATTTGGAAGCACAGAGGAAAAGTAAAAATTTAGAAAAAAATTTCGTTGGGAGCCTGCTCACATAAGAAATTTTCTTTCTAAATTTTTGCGTTGATTTGTATTTACAAATCAACGTACATCTCGGGGACGCAGTTCCCGAGATGGGCTTTCCGCAGCTCGCCAAGAACTGCTCATTCCAATCTGGGGCTTTGCATTCCCTAACTTCCTGGATCAATAATGGGCGGAGGTGGATTCGAACCACCGAAGCAAGTTGCAGCAGATTTACAGTCTGTCCCCTTTGGCCACTCGGGAATCCGCCCATATCATTCTGACAATTCAAAATGATACCATACATTAATTCAAAAATCAAGCAGTTTTTTCATCATCCTGCCCAGAACTCCGCGCGATAAAGATCATCGCTCCATTTCCCGGAAGCTCCACTTCCATCACACCATCCACCACCGGGTATTTCAGGCTTCCTACATTGTAGCGCTTCGCGTCCGTGAGCATCACACGGACCATGGCATCTGCGGTCACCTCCGCTTCCCATACCGGGATCCGGACTCTCTGTGCATAGTCCTCGCTGTTCACCACGACGACTCCCTGCTCGTCTGCGTCGAACCTTCCGTAAGCGATCATGCCGTTCTCCGCCAACAGCGACTTAAACGCGCCCCGCCTGAACGCAGGAGTCCTGTTCCGAATCCCCGTCAGATACCGGTGGAATTCCGTGAGCTCCAGATCTTCCTTTCCCCACGGGAACGTTCTCCGGTTGTCCGGATCTGTCCAGCCGCAGACACCGGCCTCATCCCCGTAATAGATCGTCGGAGCCCCCGGCCATGTCATCTGGATCAGGGCGCCGGAGCGGAATGTTCCGTAATTGATGCCTTTTTCTGCGTTCTCAGCGTCCTCCGGCTTATAAAGCCGTCCCACCATGCGGTTCGTTCTCGTAAGGAATCTCGAGTGATCGTGGTTCGAAAGCTCATTCATCGCCGCGTATAGCGATCCCGTCTGCATCCGGCTCATATTGGAAAGCATGGAGCACATAAACGCCTGGCTGTTGTGGAGCAGGTGCTCATCCTTCCGCTCGCTGTGCTTCTCAAGGCCTGTGAGGAACCAGGAGATCGGCTCCATGAACGCATCGTAATTCATCACCGTGTCCCACTGATCCCCGGAAAGCCAGTCTGAAGCGTCCCCATAATGTTCCGCCAGGATCAGCGCGTCCGGGTTCACCTCCTTCACCGTCTTCCGGAAATCTCTCCAGAACCGGTGGTTCATCTCCGGTGAATGCCCGAGATCCGCCGCCACGTCAAGTCTCCAGCCATCGATGGAGTATGGCGGGGAGAGCCAGCGTTTCGCGATGTCCAGCACATACTGGTACAGCTTCTTGGATCCCTCGTAATTTAACTTCGGCAGCGTATTATGTCCCCACCAGCCTTCGTAGGAATCATTGTCCGGCCATCCGTCCTGATCTCCGAACAGGAAGAAATCCCGGTACGGACTGTCCGCTGTCAGGTAAGCCCCCGGCTCATACCCGCCGTCCTTCTCATAGATCTTCTCCCGGTCCATCCATTTATTGAAGGAACCGCAGTGGTTGAACACGCCGTCCAGGATGATCCGCATCCCCCTCTTATGGACCTCCTGCACAAAGCGGGCAAAAAACTCATCGCTGGCCTCCAGATTTTCCCGGTCAGAGGTGCGCACGGAATACCGCTTCGCGTTGCCGTTGTCCGACGCATCCCCCGTCACAAGGCCGCCCTCATCCTTTACGATCACGCCGTAATGCGGATCGATATGCTCGTAATCCTGACAGTCGTACTTATGGTTCGACGGGGAAACAAACACCGGGCTCAGGTAGAGGACCTCCACCTTCAGACTCTGAAGATAGTCTAACTTATCCCAGATCCCCTGAATATCACCGCCGTAAAACCGATCCACATCGAGAACCGAAAGCCGCTCATCCCATTTTTCCACCTTCGTCACCGGGAATCCGATGTAGACATACTCATCACCCAGAACATCGTTCGTCGGATCGCCGTTGTTGAACCGGTCCACGAAGATCTGGTACATCAGGGCACCCTTCGCCCATTCCGGCACGTGGAATCCCGGAGTGATCACGAAAGGCGCATCCATACCGCCGGCCTCCAGAACACCGAGACGGTTGTAATGGCAGATCTCGCTCCCCTTTACCGCCTCAAAATCATATCGCAGCGGGGTCTCCCCCACTAAAATCTCTGTCTCATAGAAATCAAATCTTCCGATGGATTCCTTTTTCTTAAGCTCCAGCCGTCTTCCCTCTTCCCGGCTTACGGCATCCCGGACCACCGCGTACACATGATCCACATCCCCGGCTCCGGTCCGGAACCTGATCGTTACTTTATCCCCGCACTCCGGTTCTTCCGGAATGCGGTACTCTTTTGTCCCATCACTGAAAAGTGCCGCCTTCAACATATTTTGAATGGCCTCCCTTACTGATCTGAAACGGCTGCCCGGTCAGCACGCAGCCGTATGACTGATATCTGTTTTCATTTACTTCACTCACAAGTGTTATTATACAGGATTGCACACCTGTTTGCACGTTTTTTTCTGAAAATAGATAGACCCGAAAATAGAAAGACCTGAAACCAGCCGCTCTGAACTGCGGCAAAAATTTCAGGTCTTTTGTCTAAAAATGGACAGAAAGAAAGCCAGCGGGGGGAACCACTGGCCTTCTTCCGGAAAAGGTATTATGTCTCTTATGGGGTATAGCAAAAACTATATAATGTATTGGGGGGTTACGTGTAGTAATATAGCATAGGAATCCGGATAAGTGTGCACAAACATTTAAAAACATGAAAATATTTTTTGTTCATTTTGCCATTGGTCCATTTTTCTTTATGCATTTTTATCATTTCAAGCAAAAAATCGACGTTTGGCTGTATTTCTTTTGCATAAACGTCGATCTGCTTAAGTTTTTAAAGTTTTACTCAAAATGACCCGTCAAAGCATTTCTAAGTCTTTCTTTTTCTGCTGCCCAGGGAACCACCAACGCAGAAATTTATTCTGTTGCTGCAGACTTTTCCTCAGCACCTGTAAATAAACGGTCAAACTCCGCCTGACCGATCTTCTCTTTCTCGATCAGCAGCGCAGAACACTTATGGAGAATATCCTCATGCTCCAGAATGATCTGTTTCGCCTTCGCATAGCACTCGTCGATGATCCGCTTTACCTCGCTGTCGATATCGGAGGCAACACGCTCGCCGTAGGATCTCGTATGCGCCAGATCTCTTCCGATGAACACCTCGTCATCATCACTGCCATAGTTGATCATTCCGAGCTTCTCAGACATACCGTACTGGGTCACCATCGCCCGGGCGATCGCAGATGCCTGCTTGATGTCCTGGGAGGCACCGGTGGTCACATCACCGAAGATGATCTCCTCAGCGATCCGTCCGCCAAGGGAAACCATGATGGTCTCTAACATCTTACTCTTCGTGTTGAACATCTCATCCTTCTCCGGAAGCGGCATCGTGTATCCAGCCGCGCCCATGCCGGTCGGGATGATGGAGATCGTGTGGACCGGACCGACATCCGGGAGTTCATGGAACAGGATCGCGTGGCCCGTCTCATGGTAAGCCGTGATCTTCTTCTCCTTCTCGGAGATCACCTTGCTCTTCTTCTCCGCACCGATTCCGACCTTCACGAATGCCTGATCGATATCAGCCTGGAGAATATAGCGGCGGGACTGCTTTGCAGCGAGAATTGCCGCCTCGTTTAAGAGGTTTTCCAGATCCGCACCGGTAAATCCGGCTGTGGTCTGTGCCACTCTTGCTAAATCTACATCGTCGCCCAGCGGCTTTTCTTTGGAGTGGACCTTTAAGATCTCCTCACGTCCGCGGATATCCGGTTTTCCGACTCCGACCTTCCGGTCAAAACGGCCCGGTCTTAAGATCGCCGGATCCAGAATATCTACACGGTTTGTTGCCGCCATGACAATAATTCCCTCATTGACTCCAAAACCGTCCATCTCAACGAGGAGCTGGTTTAAGGTCTGCTCGCGCTCGTCATGTCCTCCGCCCATACCGGTACCGCGGCGTCTCGCAACGGCATCGATCTCGTCGATAAAGACGATGCACGGCGCGTTTTTCTTCGCGTCCTCGAAAAGGTCACGGACACGGGATGCGCCGACACCGACGAACATCTCTACGAAGTCCGATCCGGAGATGGAGAAGAACGGGACACCGGCCTCACCGGCAACCGCCTTCGCGAGAAGTGTCTTACCGGTTCCCGGAGGGCCCACAAGGATCACTCCCTTCGGGATCCTCGCGCCCACATCCGTATATTTCTTCGGATTCTTTAAGAAATCAACGATCTCTTCGAGCTCTTCCTTCTCCTCCTCAAGTCCTGCGACATTTGAGAAGTTCACGGAATTTGTCCGGCTCATCTTCGCGCGGCTCTTTCCAAAATTCATCATCTTGGAGTTTCCGCCGCCGCCACCGCCGAGTCTCGCGTTCATGAACATAAACATGAACATGATGACCACAGCGCTCAATGCTACCGGGATGATAACGGACATCAGGTAATTCTCCTGTGGAACATTCTCGACAATATAGTCGATAGAGTTTTCCCGGAGAAGTTTTTCTGCTTCTTTTACATCGGACACTGCGACAACTGCCCGGTCTCCGCTTTTCAGCAATATATCCAGGATTCCGGTCGGCGGCTGCTGGTTCTGATTGATGTCTACGGATTCGATGGTCTTATTCTCCACGGCCACCATGAATTCCTGGTGGGTCATCTCCTGGCTGAATAAGCTCCCCTGGCTCGTCAGGCTTGACGCGAATGTGATAAGCGCGATCACAAGCAGGACGAGACCGATTCCGCGGAACTGCTGGTTCTGTTTCAACTTGGGGTGCCTCCTTACTGCTGCTCCACAACGCCGATGAACGGAAGGTTGCGGTATTTCTGGTCATAATCGAGGCCATAGCCTACAACGAACTCATCCGGGATCGTAAAGCAGGTGTAATCAACTTTTACCTGTTTCTTTACGCGGCGCTCCGGCTTGTCAAGCAGAGTGCATAAGTGGATGGAGTTCGGATTTCTCTTGTGTAAAATATCGATAAGGTACGCAAGTGTGCGTCCGGAATCGATAATATCCTCCACGATCAGGACATTCTTTCCCTCAAGCGGCTGGTCCAGATCTTTGATGATCTTTACAACGCCGGAGGACTCTGTGCCGCTGCCGTAGCTGGACACGGACATAAAGTCCAGTGTAACCGGGACAGTCAGGCGCTTTGCAAGCTCACAGGTAAAGAATACACCGCCCTTTAAGATACAGATCAGATGAACCGCTTTTCCCTCATAGTCCTTGTTGATCTGCTCCGCGATCTCTTTGATCCGCCTGTCAACTTCTTCTTCATTTAATAATACACGAATTTTATCAGCCATGGTCTTCTCCTTTGCAATTCCAGATGCCTGCCTGTCTGCCGCCTTCCGGCTCTCCCCCACCAGGCAGGATCACCTCCGCCTCCAGGATGTGCTCAGTCTCATCTGTTATTTTATAATAATCACTGATTCGGTATCCGACTACCCATAATACATGGTCTCCATCTGCAAGGACCGGGATCCGGTCCCGCTCATTTTCCGGGATCTTTTCATCGATCATATACCTGCGGAGCTTCTTTTTTCCACCCCCGGAAAGTGTGAGATAATCCCCATTTTTCCTGTATCTTATGGATAATCCAACGTTTATTTTATCATAGTCAAACCATTTCGTATACTGGTTTTTCGGAATTTCCGGCTCTTTTTTCCGGTGGACGGCATGGAGGCGGATGTGTGTTCCGCCCAGATCCAGAATCTCATCCATATCTGTTTCCGGGTTGATTTTATTTTCAAAAACTGGTTTTCTCTCCTGCTTCTGATCTGACCCAGACATTTGCGATGGATTTTTGTTCTGTACGATCCCTAATGTCTCATATCCACGCACCGCTTTGAGACCATATGGCAGGTCTACAGTATGCCCACCACCCGGACCGGAGAGATCCATTACGGAGCGGATATGGCGTTCCGTGATATCTTTCGCTTTCCCTGCGGCGTTTAGGATCATGCGGCGGACGATGTAGGTTTTCAGAATCTCGGGCTGTGGATCGAAAATGTCTGTGTTTATTTTTGTACACATTTTCATCTCATTTTCTGCCACTTTCGAGCTCTGACCTGTCCCAGACTCTTTTCCATCTGCTTCCCCCGCATTTTTGGAATTCGGCTGTTTCCCCTCTTCTCTTCTTTTTGAACAGCTTTCTTCCAGAATTTTCTCTGCTTCCATCTCAAAATATGCGTCTGCCTGCGCCGCAAACTCCGACACCGCCAGAATATGTTCTGCTGCCCGGCTGTTTATATTCTCTGTCACCCAGGGCAGAAGTTCGTTTCGGATCTTGTTCCGAGTGTAGTCATTTTCCTTATTTGTGGAGTCTTCGCACCAGGAAAGCTCCTGCTCATTTAAGTATCCCTCAATTTCTTTCCGTGAAACACATAATAACGGCCGGATAATATTCTCCCGCACCGGCCGGATCCCGGAAAGTCCGGCAAGTCCGCTTCCCCGGAACAGGTTCAAAAGCACCGTCTCCGCATCATCATCTTCATGATGTGCGACAGCGATCTTCGCGCATTGATACTTTTCCGCAGTCTCTCCCAAATGATGATATCTCAGGATCCGCCCTGCCTCTTCGCCCGATAAACCACGTTCCGCTGCATATTCTTCCACTTTCTCATGCGCCACGGTGAGCGGAATATTTAACCGCTCACAGAGTTCCATCACAAACCGCTCATCCCGGTCAGCCTCCGCTCCGCGGATCCCATGGTTCATATGAAATGCAAAGACTTTAATTCCAAGCTCCGCCGCCATCTCATGCAAAATCAAAAGCAGGCAGACCGAGTCCGCGCCTCCAGATACTGCCGCCAGGACGCTGTCTCCCCGGTCTGTCATATGATTTTTCTTCATAAAGCTAAGAACTTTCTGCCGAAATCTGCCCGCTTTTACATCTGTTTTCACTGCTGTTTTTCCTGCCATTTTCTTCTCCGCTGTTTTTCCTGTAGTGATATCTAAAATCTTTGTGCGTTTGTGATTACCTTTACCCGTATATTCCGCCCACCAGCACCGTCATATCATCCCGCGGCTCTCCCTCAAACGACAATGCAAACGTCAAGATCATCTCCGCCGTCTCCTGCACCCCCGCGTCGGGCAGACCATCCAGAAATTCCCGGAACGCTTTCTCCTTCTCCACTCCCGGCATAGCATCCAGGACTCCGTCGCTGACCATAATGATCTTATCTCCGTCCCACAGCTTCCTCGATATCATCACCGGTTCCACGGGATTCAGCACTCCCGCCGGGACTGTTTCTGACTCCAGGACCTCCGCCTCGCCGCCGCCCCGCCGGTCCGGCAGTAAAAACGATGCCGCCGCCCCGAGCTTCATCATCTCCAGCACCCCCGTATAGAGGTTCACAAGTCCCAGATCCATCGTCGCCGGCCGGTCACCCATGCCATTCAGCAGGAGCACCGTGTTGATGAGCTTTAACGTAGACCGCGCCGAAAATCCCGTATCCAGAAGCTGCTCCGCCAGCTCCATGACCTGCTCGCTGTCAGCCCCAGCCGCCGGTCCGCTCCCCATTCCGTCGGAGAGACTCAACGCCACCTGCCCCGGCAGCGTGTTCCGGAACATATAATTATCACCGGAGACTTCTTCCCCCTCTTTCGGGGTCTTCGCGCATCCAAACAGGATCCGGTAGCTTCCCTTTTCGATGAGACGCACCATGGACGATTTTCTCGTGACCAGCGTCTTCCCATTCCTCGCCGGGATAAATTCCGCCCCCACAGCCTGTCCAAACAACGCCGCCATGTCCTTCACGGTCACACACCGTCCGTTTCCTGTCCGTGCCGTGAGGAATGCCTCCCGGCGTCCATCCCCATATTTCAAAACGAGCATGTCCTCCAGGGCGATCCGCCGTTTCCGAAATGCCGCCCGCACCGCCGGAACCAGCGCCTCCGTCACATCCGCCGCCTGCTCCATCTGCCCGGAGAACTCCCCCAGGATCCCCGCCATCTCCTCAAACTGCAGCATGACCGCGTCCCTGCTCTCCAGAAACCGGTTCTTCCAGGCGAGATTCATCGTGGACCGCCCAAGACTTCTATTTAATTCCCGCAGATAATCCGTTTTCTTCCGGCACCGGTCCAGGAACTCCCTGGGCATGTCCGGATATTCCAGAGCGCCCTTTTTCTCGAAAGAGCGAAGCAGATAATAGAGAAAATAGTTCTCCCCGTCCTGATCCTCCAGGCATTCCTGTTTCATGCCACAGCGGTCGCAGCTCCCGCAGACCATGGACGCCGCCGATTCCAGTGCCGCGATCCCGTCCTCCCTGGAAAGTCCGGGATCTTCGCCGGAATTTTTCATAACCTTCGCAAGCTGTCCTAATGACTCAGATATCTCCGCAAGCCGCCCCGCCGCATAGCCCCCGGTCCCGGACAGCTTTCTATGTACCTCACGATTTCCAAACACAAAAATCCCTCCTAACCTGCGTACCCTGTCACAAAGACCGTTCCGATCTCCATGACCAGCTTTAACGGCGCAGAATACGCCATTTTATTATATGCAGGCAGGCGGGAAATATTTGTCGGATTCCCGTATTTAATTTTTAAAAGTTAGTGACATGATTCGCCCTAGCTTGATTCATCGGCCTTAAACAGAATTTCATCCTTATTTACAAGCCCCAGTTTCTCTTTCGCGACCTTCTCAATATACTGCTTCGTCTGAACATACACGCGGTACTCCTCGAGTTCCGCGGCTCTCGCCTCTTCCTTCGCGAGGGACTTCTCAAGCGCCTGTTCCCGCGCCTGATATTCCAGATCGCGTTCTCTCAGGGAAGCGCCGCCGATATGGACTACCACAGCAAGACTCGCTACGACCACCGTGATTCCAATTAACGCCATCCGGTTGCTCAGACTGTTTTTCGATTTTCTTTTATTTCGTCTGTTCCGGTTTTCTCCCATGATTTCTCGCTTCCTTCTGGATTTTCCCTCCCGTTCTAACCAACAAAACTATTCTATCTTTTAATCTTATACCATTTTTTCAGCTTTTTCAATAGCTGAAACACATTCCGGCTAATGATTTTATCATAAAAAATCATGCCGAAAAACACACACGCAATGATGTACGCCCGAACAATACCGCTGTTCTCGTAAAACAGCAGAAGAAACGTCATGACAGCCGCATAGATCCAGTAAAAAAAATCCTCGATCCCCGTCCACAGCCGCCCATGGGGAACAAAAAAGCGGAATAGCCGCAAAAAGTCATAACTCGCCATCAAAATAAAGCCGAGCACCGTACTCATGCCAACCAGGCGGACTTCCAGAGTAAGATAGGGACTCACAAGGCACCTCCGAGTTTAAATTTCCTGCTTATTTTCTCTTTCATGGTCTCATTTTTCGTCACATGATCTATTTTCTGCGGTTACCTGGATTTTTCCTCATGAACTCTTTCATCACTGCTTTTCCACTACTTAAATAATTTTGCAAAAAATGATTCCCCGCTCTTCGCGCCGCCGCCCGCCGAATACACAAGGCTGTCCGTCCTGCCCTCAATATCGATCTCACCTTTTTCCAGACTCAGCCGGTTTACATGGAGGTCTTTTCCCTTGATGGTCAGAAGTCCCATGTCCGTGTCCAGCACGATGGTGTTCTCGTCAAAGGAGATCACATCCAGGATCCCCGTGAGATTTCCCTGATTCCGATTATTCAAAACGATCTTATGCGCCATTCCCGGATTCTCTTCCATAAAAACCTCCTGTATATGTAAATATGTTTTAAATATATGAAGTAAAAAAATTTTTATGCTGTTTTTCACTTTTGGCATATTGAAATACATTTTTGCATATGCTACAATATCGGTAACCAGAAATGAAATTGTATCCATGCAATTCACAAGCGAAAACCCCAGAGAGGCCATTCTCTGGGGTTTTCATTTGGGCTAATTGCCACTGTCGTTTCCGTCTAACCACTTGCAAATATAGTATGCGATCACACTTGCCATAACGGAAACCAGAAATGAAATTATCGACTCCATGCATTCACCCCCTTTCTGTTGCCAGATTGGGTGTGACAACGAGTCGATTATATCATATGGATTCACTTGAATCTATGGACTCCGGTATAATAAAGAGTATGTTTTGGTATGTTTTCGCGCCTTACATAAAAAACCTCATCAGTTTTCACTGTGAGGTTTTTCCTAAATATATTCAAACATTTCCTTCGTATCTTCCTTGCGGATCGTCTCCTGCACGCTCGTCACACGGACCTTGACGGCTTTTGTTCCGAATGCCACCTCAATCACATCTCCGACCTTAACTTCCGCGCTGGCTCTCGCAATCTTATCATTCAGCATCACACGGCCGCTGTCGCACGCCTCGTTCGCCACGGTTCTGCGCTTGATGATACGGGATACCTTCAGATATTTGTCTAAACGCATAACTGCTCCTTTTCCCTCCAGCACCGTGCTTCATTCCGGAACATACATGTTCCGCCTTGAACGCCCCGGCTGGAGCATTACCTGAAAACAATTACCCCCTCCGCAATACGCATATCACGGAGGGGATCCAAACACGTGCTGCCTACACAGCCACTTTTATCATTCTAAACAGAATTAAGCGTTAACCATATCCTTTAAAGCCTTACCAGCTTTGAATTTCGGGTTCTTGGAAGCTGCGATCGTGATCTTCTCGCCTGTAAGCGGGTTTCTTCCCTCTCTAGCCTCTCTCTCGGATACCTCGAATGTACCGAAGCCAACTAACTGTACCTTCTCACCTTTAACTAACTCTGCTGCAATAACATCTGTGAAAGCCTTCAGTGCCTTCTCAGCATCTTTCTTGGAGAGTTCTGCCTGCTCAGCAACTGCTGCGATTAATTCTGTCTTGTTCATTTGTTTTATTTCCTCCTAAAATTCATTTCAAACCTGCGGACAAAGCCTGCCCGAAGGACCTTTGCATTGCACTCTTACATTTATATATGTTTCTGCATTCTTTGTCAAGGATTTTTGCCCGTTTTTGCCGTGTTTTTGCGCACTTTTCATCAATGTGCGGCGGCCCGTTTTTTCTTTTCCTCCCGCTCCTGTTTCTTGATCGCTTCCCAGAGGTCCTTCTCGTTCTCCACCTCCGGAATCTCGCCTCCGAAGACCCGTGGATGGCGGCGGATCATCTTCTCGCAGATGCCGTTCACCACATCATCCACGGTAAAATTTCCCTGCTCCGCCTCGATCTCACTGTGGAACATGACCTGGAACAGGACATCCCCCAGCTCCTCGCAGAGATTTTCCGTGTCATGAGCATCGATCGCCTCCAGCACCTCCGCGCATTCCTCCACGAGATGCTTTTTCAACGTGTCATGATCCTGCGCCCGGTCCCATGGACAGCCATCCTCCGCACGCAGTGTCTTCATGATCTGCTTTAAGTCCTCGAATGTATACATAGTATTTCCTCACCTTATCCGTTTTCATTCATTTTTCTGCTGTTTCGAGCCTCTGACGATCGCCCGGTCCTCTCCCCGTCGGTTCCGCCTACGTTCTCCGCCAACAGTTTTAAATACTATTTTGTAACTATTCAGTACCTTCATAGTTACGTGCAAAAATCCATTCCAGATCAGCTTCGCTGATGGGATTTT
>OBIA01000527.1_pt1 | contig 24944 bp, 17 predicted proteins | sample 1519911 | NCBI WGS metagenome assembly OBIA01 (sample SAMN04209236, study PRJEB22552) | human gut metagenome | biome: gut; material: feces | host: Homo sapiens | place: USA: Oklahoma | reverse complement strand
CCGAGGCGCGGTTGCTTCGGCAACCATCTACCCCTGCGCCGAGTGCGCATCCTCGTAGCGCGTTTTTATTTCATAGGACGCATTTTCCTATGAAATAAAAAACTGCCGCACCCGGATGATTTCTCATCTGTGATGCGGCTGTTTTATTATCAGCAGAATGTACGCAAAGCACATTCTGCCGTATACGTCTTGCGGCGCTCTTTATTCATGACAATAGAATGCTCGCAGAGCGTGCATTCTATTGTTGATTTTTGAAGTCGAGGGAATTATTCGCCCTTCTCCAGAGCCAGAGTCTTGGTTGTGATATCACAAACCTCTGCAGGTCCGTAGTACTGGATTGCACCCGGATATACATAGCAGGTGTTCTCAGACCACTCTTCTCTGTGTGCCTCGAAGTATTTGAAGGGCTTGCCATCCAGCTCAACCAGAGCCTTACGGATAACAGGCTTGTCTTCGCCATGTCTTCTCTCCATGTTCATCATCTTGGTGATGGGCATACCGCCTGCAACCCACTCAGCTGCCGGTTTGGACAGGTTGGAAACCTTGGAAAGGTAACCATTGTAACCATACTGGATCAGCATGAATGCATTGTAACCTAAGGAGTAGCAGTAATCGGAATCGAAGTTGGAAGGGAATGCACATCTTCCTTCGTAACCGAAGAAATGATGCAGTGCATTGAACTTGCCGTTGTATGTGCCTGCAGCCTTTCTCTCAGCCAGCTTGTCAGCTACCAGGGCGGAGAACAGCTTCTCGGACTCGATCAGGGAAACCTGTACGTTGCCGTGAGGATCTCTCTCCAGGAACAGCTGCTGCTGAATGCCTTCCGGCAGGATTGCGAATACAGCCATGGATTCTTTAGACAGACCGTTTTCGATGAACGCATATTTTTCTTTCCAGGTAGGAAGTGCATTGAACGCATCTGCCTTGCTGCCTGCTAACAACTCGTTGATCTCAGCGATCAGTGCGGAGAACTCGGGAACGAATTCTACAACGCCTTCAGGGATGATTGCAACACCGAAGTTCATGCCCTTTGCTGCTCTCTTTGCTACAGAATCAGCGATGTAGTCAGCGATCTGGGACAGGGACATCTTCTTTGCTGCAACTTCTTCGGAAATCAGGCAGATGTTCGGCTGGGTTTCCAGTGCGCACTCCAGAGCAACATGGGAAGCGCTGCGGCCCATAACCTTAATGAAGTGCCAATATTTCTTAGCAGAGTTTGCATCTCTTTCGATGTTACCGATTACTTCGCTGTAGGTCTTTGCAGCGGTATCGAAACCAAAAGAGCACTCGATATCTTCATTCTTTAAGTCGCCGTCGATGGTCTTCGGGCAGCCGATTACCTGTACGCCGGTGTTGTTTGCAGCGAAGTACTCAGCCAGTACAGCTGCGTTGGTGTTGGAATCGTCGCCACCGATGATAACGATTGCGGTGATGCCGTGCTTCTTGCAGACTTCAGCAGCGATTGCGAACTGTTCCTGAGTCTCCAGTTTGGTTCTGCCGGAACCGATGATATCGAAACCGCCGGTATTTCTGTATGCATTGATATACTCGTCATCAAAAACAAGATAATCGTCTTCGATCAGACCGCTCGGACCGTTCTTGAAGCCGTACAGTACGTTCTCCGGGTTGGTTGCCTTTAATGCATCGTATAAACCGCAGATAACGTTGTGTCCGCCAGGAGCCTGTCCGCCGGAAAGGATAACGCCTACAACCTGCTTCTTCGCAACGGAAGTGTTCGCACCTTTCTGGAAAGTGATCTCCTTTTTACCGTAGGTATTGGGGAACAGCGCTTTGATCTTCTCCTGATCTGCAACGCTCTGAGTCTCTTCGCCTTCCTTAACGCAGATATCTGCAATGCCGTGTCTCAGCATGCCGGGAAGCTTCGGAGCATACTCATATCTGGCTTTCTGTAAAGCTGAAATTTCCATAATCCTTCTCCTTCTTGTATTTCTACAGCATTTTTTCATTCATAGTTGATTATAAGCTATTTTTTTCAAAAAGTAAACAACTAATCCCTTTTTCGCAAAGGGATGAATCATTTCCACCCTTATTTTCTCAAATCTCCCGAATATCATACGGAGTGGTCTGATATACGTAATAATTTAGCCAGTTCGTATACAATCCGTTGCAGTGCGCACGCCAGGAAAGTAACGGTTTCTTCTCCGGGTTGTCCTCCGGGTAATAGTTTTCCGGCACATGGATCGGCAGTCCCTTGTCGCAATCGCGCTTGTACTCCCCGTCCAGCGTGTAACGATCATATTCCGGATGTCCCATGACGAAAATCTGCCGTCCGCCCTCAGTCATACATAAAAGCACTCCCGCTTTGTCCGATTCCGCCATAACGGTCAGCTCTTTGCAGGCATGGATCAGCGCTGCAGGCGTTTCGGTATGTCTGCTGTGGGGGATACAGAAAACGTCGTCAAATCCGCGCACCAGCGGCTCTTTGCGGTTTAACACACGGTGTTCAAATACCCCGAAAAGCTTTTCCGGCAACAGGCGTTTGTCGAGTCCGAAGTGATAATACAGCCCCGCCTGGGCGCCCCAGCAGATGTGGAACGTGGAATGGACGTGGGTCTTTGACCACTCCATAATTTCGCAGAGTTCTTTCCAGTAATCCACCTCTTCGAAGGGGATCTGTTCCACCGGTGCACCCGTGATGATCAGACCATCGTATTTGTTGGATTTCAAATCATCAAACGTATCGTAAAATTTATTCAGATGTGTTGCAGAGGTATTCAGAGACAGATGGCTGTTCATTTTCATAAAGGTCACGTCCACCTGCAGCGGCGTATTGGACAGCGACCGAAGAAGCTGCAGCTCCGTATCTTGTTTGACCGGCATCAGATTCAGAATACAGATCTGCAATGGGCGGATATTCTGGTGCATCGCACGATATTCGTCCATCACGAAAATATTTTCATTATCCAGAATCTCTCTGGCAGGCAGATCACTCTGTATTTTAATCGGCATTTTCTCTCTCACTTTCCTGCCGCTGTGCGGCGTTTCTTTTGAATAAATTCATCCGGACGGTTATTTTTCCAGATACTGCTTCATAAACTCTTCTTCTGTCAATACAGCTATGCCCAGCTCCCGCGCTTTTTTATTTTTGGCGGAATTGGAGGTACTGTCATTGTTGATCAGACAGACGGTTTTGCCCGTCACGCTTCCGGTTACCTTTCCGCCGAGGGCTTCGATCTTTTCCTTTAAGGCACTGCGATTTTCAAAGTGGTTCAGGCTGCCCGTAATAACAAAGGACTGCCCGGAAAGCGGCAGGGCTTCTTCTGAAAAGGTTTCCTGCTCCAGCTTCACTTCCTTTAATAAAAGCTCCAGCGCAGTTTTATTTTTTTCCTGGGCAAAAAAATCCACAAACGCACCTGCGATGACTGGTCCTACGCCATCCATCGCCGCCAGCTCTTCTGTAGGTGCAGCGAGCATTTTGTCCAGATCATTTTTATATTCCCGACAAATCATCCGCGCATTGGCAATTCCAATATTCGGGATTCCAAGGCTGTAAATCAGGCGTGCAAGATTTGTATGTCTCGCTTTTTCAACGCTCGCTTCGAGATTCTGATACGATTTTTCGCCGAAGCCGTCCATCTGCATAATCGCATCCCGGTGTCTGTCCAGATGGAACAGATCTGCATAGGTATGCAAAAAGCCCTCCGCCAGAAACTTTTCCAGCGTCGCTTCGGAAAGTCCGTCGATATTCATCGCGTCCCGGCTGACAAACAGCGTAAAAGATTTGATCTTTTTGGCATCGCAGTCCGGGTTCGGGCAGACTAACGTCTCCGTATCGTTTTCTTTTACGATTCGGGTCTCTCCCTGACAGACCGGACAGGTGCAGGGAATTTCCAGCGTACCGCTTTTGGTCAGATTTTCCGCGATCTGCGGGATAATCATGTTTGCCTTATAGACTGTAATCCGGTCGCCGATGCCGAGCTTTAATTCTTTTACAATGCTGACATTGTGAACGCTGGCACGACTTACGGTTGTCCCCTCCAGCTCCACAGGGTCAAAAATCGCAACCGGGTTAATCAGTCCGGTACGACTCGCGCTCCACTCCACCTCGCGCAGCGTCGTCTCTGCCTGCTCGTCCGCCCATTTAAATGCAATGGCATTGCGCGGAAACTTTGCCGTTCTTCCAAGCGACTCTCCGTAAGCGATATCGTCCAAAAGCAGTACCAGCCCGTCGGACGGAACCGGATAATCTGTGATTTTTTCTTCAAACCAGGCAACCGCCTCCTGCATTGTGTCTGCAGTTACCGCTTTATATTCTACCGTTTCAAAGCCCTGCTTCTGTAAAAATATAAACTGTTCTTCCCTTGAGTTTTTAAAATCCACACCCTCTGCACGCACCAGTGCAAATGCGAAAAAATGCACCTTTCGCTGCGCAGTGATCTGGCTGTTTAGCTGGCGCACGGAACCGGAGCAAAGGTTTCTCGGATTTTTGTACCGAGCATCCACGTCTTCGATTTCGCCGTTGATTTTTTCAAAATCCGCATAAGTGATGACCGCTTCTCCCCGCAGGATCAGCTCTCCCTGATAAGGAATCTGCAACGGCACGTTGACAAAGGTTTTGGCGTTCGGTGTGATGACCTCGCCAATTTCGCCATTTCCCCGCGTGACCGCCTTAAACAGTTTTCCGTCCCGGTACGTCAACACGATGGTCAAACCGTCCAGCTTCCAGGAAAGCAAACCTTTCTGATCTCCCAGCCAGTCTGCCAGCTCTTCCCGGCTTTTCGTTTTTCCAAGGGAAAGCATCGGGCTTTCGTGACGCTCTTTGGGAAGTTCGTCTACTGCTTCATAACCAACCGATTGGGTCGGACTCGCTGCCAGCACAACTCCGGTCTTTTCTTCCAGGGCAACCAGCTCGTCGTAGAGCCTGTCATATTCTAAATTACTCATGATTTCCCGGTCTTCGGCATAGTAGGCTTTTGCAGCCTCATTCAACTTCGAGACCAGTTCTTTCATTCTGTCTGTATCATTCATATCGTTTTTTCTGTGCTCCTGTCTGTCCGGATCCGGAACCATTCCGATAGGTACCATTCGTGCGGCTGTCGGTGGCACTCCGGTAGGTACCATTTGTGCGGCTGTCGGCGGTACTCCGGTAGGTACCGCGCTGCTCTGCTTTGCGAGCACCGTCTGTACCTTGCCTGCGGTCAGCCGTTTTTGCGTAGCCGCCTGCATTCCGGTGAGCCGGATTCTGACCGCTGCGCTGCATTCCTGCATTCGCTATGCGTCCGTTCACTCTTGGCTCTGCAGCGCCGGTCTGAGCTTCTTTTTTCGCAGCAGGCTGCCGTTCCTTTTCCCATGCAGGACGCGCCGGACGACTGGCATTTTTCCCAACTTCATAGTACAGCTCTTTTAACTCTGCACCGGTGACTGCACGAATATCGCCCGGATTTAATTTCCCCAGCAGAATGTTTGCCACACGCACACGTTTGATGCTTAGAACGCCATAGCCGAGGGTCTTGCACATCCGGCGGATCTGGCGGTTTAAGCCCTGTGTCAGGATAATGCGGAAGACAAATTTTCCCTCTTCTTTTACAAAGCAGGGACGGGTACGCTCATTTAAATCCTTTAACAGCATACCATCCGACATTTTTTTGAGAAAATCCCGACTGATGGGCTTATTGACGCGGACGAGGTATTCCTTTTCATGAAAGTTTGCTGCACGCATCAGACCGTTGATTAAGTCACCGTCGTTTGTCAGCAGTAAAAGGCCTTCTGAATCTCTGTCCAGGCGTCCTGCATAGGTTACACGCACCGGATATTCGACGACATCACGGATCGTGATCTGGGCATGCTTGTCCTTTTCTGTGCAGGTCACTCCAACCGGCTTGTAATAAGCCAGCACCACCTTTTTTTCCCGATGTCCGACCGGTTTGTCCTCAACTGTAATTTTGTCCAGATCGTTGACCCGCATACCCGGATCTGCGATCTTGCCATTCACAGACACTTTTCCCCCTTCGATCAGGACATCCGCTTCTCTTCTCGAACAGATGCCAGCCTGGGAAAGATATTTATTTAAACGGACCTTTTCAGTATTTGCCATAAATTAACTTCTCCATTCCGATAAAAATCGCAGTATACAAATATTTTAGCACACTTTCAGATTCCGTGCCAGAAGAACATGCAGGGATTTTCAGGCGCATGGTTTCCCTCTGCTACAGCAAAATCCAGTCCGGAAGTTTTTTTCTAACCCACGGCAAAAACGGTCCTGCCAACTCTATAGAGCTCAGCAGAACCGTTTTTGAAATTTTGTTATGAAATTCTATCCAAAACATCTGGAAGGTTATCGAAGTTTTTTGTCTTACTCGCGCTCTACGATCGCTGCACAGCCCATGCCGCCGCCAACACAAAGAGTAGCAAGACCTTTCTTTGCATCTCTCTTTTCCATCTCATGAAGTAAGGTTACCAGAATACGGCAGCCGGATGCTCCTACCGGATGACCAAGGGCGATTGCTCCGCCGTTGACGTTTAAGATATCGTTGTTGAAGCCAAGGTCATGCGCAACTGCTACAGACTGTGCTGCGAATGCTTCGTTTGCCTCAATCAGGTCGAAGTCGCCGATTTCGTAGCCGGCTTTCTTCATTACCTTGCGGGTTGCTGCAACCGGTCCAATACCCATAATGCGGGGTTCTACGCCTGCCAGCTCGCCTGCTACCCAGGTAGCCATCGGCTTTACGCCCAGCTCCTTTGCCTTTTCTTCGCTCATAACGATCAGCGCTGCCGCTGCATCGTTGATACCGGAAGAATTGCCGGCGGTTACGACACCGCCCTCTTTGAATGCAGGACGCAGTTTGCTGATGCTCTCTGCCGTTACATTCGGTCTGGGTCCCTCATCAGTATCAAATACAACGGTCTGTTTTTTCTGTTTTACTTCCATCGGAACGATCTCATCCTTGAACTTGCCCTCTGCGATCGCTTTCTGTGCCTTCTGCTGGCTCCATGCTGCAAACTCATCCAGCTGCTCTCTGGTCAGTCCCCAGTCTTCTGCAATATTTTCAGCAGTAATACCCATATGATAGCCGCCGAATGCATCCGTCAGGGCATCGCGGATCAGCGCATCATCCATCTTTCCAGCGCCCATTCTGTAACCGAATCTTGCATTATACAGAAGATAAGGAGCCATGGACATATTTTCCATACCGCCAGCTACGATGATATCCGCATCACCGGAGGCAATCAGCTTGGCAGCCAGATTTACACAGTGCATGCCGGAGCCGCACAGTACGTTGATCGTAGTTGCAGGAACCTCTACCGGAATCCCTGCGTTGACTGCTGCCTGTCTTGCAGGGTTCTGACCAAGACCTGCCTGAATGACACAGCCCATATATACTTCATCTACCTGCTCCGGTTTGATTCCGGTTCTTTTCAGGGCTTCTTTGATTACAACAGTGCCCAGATCCGGTGCGGGAGTTTTGGAAAGAGTTCCTCCCATTACGCCGATTGCTGTTCTGCATGCGCCTGCCAGCACTACTTTTCTTGCCATAACAATGATTCCTCCATTTTCCCTTTTTTTCTTTATCATACTACTTTTGAAACACTTTTCAAGCCCACTGCACGCTTTGTTGTGGTCTTTTTTAGAAACAAAAGCATAAAAGCTTTCACGTCGGAAGGTACTTATCAGGGCACTTTTATCTGGTGCTCAAATGCCCGATATTTTTGATCAGCACGGAAATCGTCCCGTCGGGATTTGTGATAAATTCTACCTTCTCGGGGTCCTTATATTCTTCCATCGGAATCGTGATTTCGATGCCGGTGTCCGTCGTCAGGTGCTGCTTCTGAAACTTTTTGATCGTCGCCTCACTCTTAGGCCTGACAACTTCTTTTTCCATGTTATATTTTTCCAGCTTTTCCTCCAGGTCTGCCTGCATCTGCGGACTGTCCTTAAAAACTTTCTCCTTGACCGCTTCGACCTCCAGGCTCCCCTTTTCCTCCAGCTCATCATAGATCGCCTGCTTGACTTCCATCTTTCGCCGGGTGTCCTCATCTCCATAGTATTTTTTGTTGACCTGTTCCACTGCTTTTGTCACGATATCCAGCTTTGTCTTCTGAGACATCGGTGCATGACATTCCAGAAACAGTTCGGAAAAGTACAGCTTCTTTTCACCATTTACTTCGAATTTTTTCTCTGTCAGCAAAATTTCTCCATTCGACAAATTCACTAAAAATGCCTCAGAAAGCTTCTGTCCGGCAGACGGCAGGATCGCTTTCTGTAAAATGATATCGTTTAAATTTTCTCCGGTTTCGGTAGCCTTCGTCGCATGGGTATAGGAAGTTTTATAATTTAATTTCAAAAATCCGAAATAATCGACGCCCTCCGCAGAAAAAACGACAACCGCAACGTCCGCCGCCGGAATATCGATATTCGAATTCATGATCCCATAGAGCTTTTCACACAATGCCCTGCTTGTCTGGACAAAATTTTCGGCGTTACAGTTCTGGATCAGCCCCATCACCTCAGATTCGTCAGAAAACTGGCAGACCTTCATATCGTCGCTCTCTGTAAATTTTTCAATATGAGCCTTTAAAAAATCGCACAGATTCGAACCCATATCGATCGGACAGTCCGAAAGCACCGGCATTCCAACCACAGAATCCAGGATATGGACAATCCCCATTTTCATAATCATATCGTCTTTTTTCATGCCAGTTTCTCCTCAATTGCTTTTGTATGCGGCAGCTGCGCCATCTATAAACATAGCAGTTCGATGAAAAATATGCAAGAAAAAGAGACGGACGCTTTTGACGTCCGCCTCCGGAATTCTCGCTTTTGCGACCTGACGCAGGGAAAAATCTTCCCCTCGGGATTATTCTTATTCCGCCCGTTTTAACGCTTTTACGATCACAGGTCCGATCAGTGCTGCTAAAATAATCTTTGCAGTATCACCGGGCAGGTAAGGGATAACCCCTACACCAAGACCTCCGATGAAGTCTAAGTTCAGCTGCAGGCAAAGCCAAACGGTACCGAACAGGTAACATACCAGCGTTCCCAGAACCATCGCACCGAACTGTTTCCAGAAGCTTTTGCCGGTCTTCTCAAACAGAATACCGGTCAGCGGGATCATGAACAGGAAGCCGATCAGATATCCTCCAGTCGGTCCTGCAAGCTTTGCAAAGCCACCGGAAAAACCGGAAAATACCGGAAGTCCCACCAGACCCAGAAGCAGATAGATCACATAGCTGATGAATGCATTTCTGGTGCCCAGAATGTAAACGGAAAGATACAAAATAAAGGTTGTCAGGGAAAGCGGAACAGGGCTGACCGGGATCGGAATGGAAAACGGAGCCGCTATACAGGTCACCGCTGTCATCACACCGATCATCGCCATCTGTCTGATTCCAAGTGCTGTCTCTTTTTTTGTTGCTGTCTGCATGATTGTCACCCCTCCTGTCCTATCGGACAGTTTTTCTTTTTTCTTAAAAGATACCCCTTTCATCTGAAAATGTCAACAAAATCCTCGATTTTTTTGTTTCTTCTTTTGTTATATTATACAATATCGTCCTATTTGTAAGTTTTTTTTATCGGATTTTGACAGCTGCGTGCCAAGGTGCCCGGTGATATATCATATTTTTGACGAAATGCCGTCAGAAAATAAGAATAGGAAAAGAATCCGCACGCCGCACATACTTCCTTAGAGGATATGTTTCCCTGTATCCGTCATCTGTCTGTGATAATCCGATGGTCGAATCAGCTGCAGGCTGCCTGCCGCCGCAACGAAGCTGCTTCCGTTGATCAGGAACCGGCTGCTTCCTTCATAGATCAGCGACAGCTCGTAAAAATCATGAAAATGAAGCTGCTGATTGAAGCTGCTCTCCGCTTCCGAATAGCAATTCTGTATGCTGAAAAGCCCGTTCGATAAATATTCCTTTGCCGGAAGAATTCCCTTTCCAAACTGCATCCCTATATTTTCTCCATTTCTTTTTGCTTCAAAAATTTTGTTATTTTATGATTATATCATATATATTTTGTTATTTTAAGTTTTCTATTGTCTTTTTTACCAATTCATCCTACGATAAGTTCAGACAGCGGCAATACAATTTCGCCCGAGAAAAACAAATCCATTTATTTCAAGACACCAGAAAGGAGTTTATCCAATGACACAGTTAGAAGCTCTGCAGAAAAAATTTATCAATCTGCGCTTTGGCACGTTTATCCATTTCAATAGCGCAACCTTCCAGTTCCACAACAACCCCGACATCATCGACTGGGAATACGACCATGAAAACGGCGATCTGCCCAGACAGTTTCCCTTTGACGAAAAGGATTTCAACCCGACCGCTCCCGACTACTGCAAGCAATGGGCAAAAATCGCTAAAAGCGCCGGCTGCCAGTTCGCTGCCCTGACAAGCAAGCACCACGAGGGCTTCGATCTCTGGCCCTCTGACTATACCGATCACTGTGTGAGAAATGCGACAAACAAAACCGATGTCGTTGCCGCTTATCTGGACGCGTTCCGCAGCGAGGGAATTGTTGCCGGTCTGTATTTTTCCGTGCTCGACCTGACTGCTCAAACCGGTCACAGATCCTGCACAACAGCGCAGAAAGAAAAAATCTTCGGTCAGGTGACCGAGCTTCTTACAAACTATGGAGAAATCCCATTCCTGATCGTAGACGGCTGGAATGCTCCCTGGGGCGGTCCCTCCTATGAGATGCTTCCCTTCGAGGAGCTCGACCGCCTTGTGAAATCTCTGCAGCCCGATTGTATGCTGATGAACATCGGCTGTCAGGAAGGATTATCCGGTACCGACGTTGTATTTTATGAAAACGCCGCCGGTCAGGAAGTCGACCATAGCTTCAACGGTCCCGGCATCAGCTGCAACAAACTGACAAAGACATGGTTCTGGAGAGACGAAGACCCGACAACGCCCGTTACAAACGCAGAATGGGCACTTTCCAAAATGAAGGATTATTTCCCCCAGAATGTCAACTTCATGTTAAATCTCTCCCCTTCCACAACCGGTCTGGTGGACGAAAATCTTGCGCAGGAATTTGCCAGGATCGGTAAGACTTTCCAGATGCCTGCACCCCTGGATGAGCTTCCGGCGGGCTGGCTGAAGCGCTGATCTCTATTGACGCAAAAGAACAGGGCATTCCCGCCTTGTTCTTTTGCTATTCTCAGGGTATACTTTAAAAAGAAACGGTCGGCACTTCCTGTCCGACCCAAAAAGTATCCTGTAAGGAGGACATTATGTCACAGACACTCGAACAATTTCAGGCCTATCAGACCAGACTCGAACAATACGATCAGGCGATTGCCCTGCTCTACTGGGACCTGCAGACCGCAGCTCCAAAAGACAGCATCGAAGCAAAGCTGTCCGCGGTAGGCTATTTTTCCACGGAATCCTTCCGCCTTTCGACGGCGGACGAATACGGCAGCCTGTTAAAAAAACTCTCTGCTCCCGAAGAATATGATCAGCTGTCTCCCGCCATGCAGCTTACGATCCGGCGAAACCTGAGAGATTTCGAACGCTTCAAGCGCATTCCGGAAGCCTTCTACACGGAATATGTCACAGAAAAGGCACGTTCCGAAAAAGCCTGGGAGGCAGCCAAGGAGGCTTCTGATTTCTCCGTATTTGCGCCCCATCTGGATAAGGTCATCTCCATGACAAAAGAATATGTCCACTACATGGAGCCAGATCAGGATGTATATGAATTTTTGGTCGGTCTTTTTGAGGACGGTATGGATACGGAAACGATCGACCGCATTTTTGCAGAACTAAAAGAAGGACTTCTTCCGCTGCTTGCCAAAATCGAGGCAGCTCCCAAACCGGATCTGTCTGCCCTGCAGCAGACCTTTGACCCGGATGCTCAGAAAAAGGTCCAGGAGCTGCTGCTTTCTTATATCGGTTTTTCCTTTGACTGCGGCGCAGTTGCCGAGAGTATGCATCCCTTTACGACAACGCTCTGCCCCGGCGATGTCCGCGTAACAAACCACTATTATGCCGACAATCCGATTTCTTCGATATTCTCCGCCATTCACGAGGGCGGTCATGCAATCTTCGAGCAAAATGTCGATAAGGATTTCTGGCATACTGCCGCAGCCCAGATCAATATGATGGGACTTCACGAAAGCCAGTCCCGCTTTTACGAAAATATCCTCGGCAGAAACCCACACTTTTGGACACCAATTTATGAAAAAATGTCCGCGCTGCTTCCAGAATTTAAAACCGTCCCATTTGATACGTTTATAAAAGCGATCAACGACGTACACCCCAGCATGATCCGTACGGAAGCAGATGAAGTGACCTACGGTCTGCATATCATCCTGCGTTACGAAATAGAAAAAGCAATTTTCAGAGACAATGTAAAGACCGATGACCTGCCAGCTCTCTGGAATCAGAAAATGCAGGAGCTGCTTGGCATTACTCCTGCAAACGATGCAGAAGGCATCCTGCAGGATATGCACTGGTCAGACGGCTCCTTTGGATATTTCCCCTCCTACCTGCTGGGCTCCATTTATGACGGCATGTATCTTGAAGCGATCCAAAAGGATCTCGGAGATCTGGATACGGTTCTGGAAAACGGAAGGATCCTCGACATCACCCACTGGCTGAAGGAAAAGATCCATCGTTTTGGCAGCATGTATAACTCCAAAGAGGTTATCGAACGGGTCTGCGGCAAGGAAATCAGTGCACAGCCGCTGCTTCGCTATTTTGAAGAAAAATACAGTAAGGTGTATGAATTCTGACCAACGCTTCGAAGTCGAACTGCTTTATCTGTAACATACAGAGCGTATATTTCATCAAACAGTAACATTCTATTATTGATGCAAAAACCGGAAAATCTTTCCAGATGCCTTACGACAATACCTCGTGTGGCACCGAAACAGATTTTCCGGTTTTTCTAATCAGGCGATTCCATTTTTATACATTCGGTTCACGGCAGCGTTTTTAAAATCCGTCCCAGCTCTTCTACATCTTCCGACTTTGTTGCCCAGCTGGATGCAAACCGCACTGCAGCTGCTCCATTTTCCAGCTCTTCCCAGGTTTCACAGCTGACACGATCCTTCAGCGCTTCCCGCTGTGCTGCATTTAATACGACAAACTGCTGATTCGTCGGGGAATTGATATAAAGCGGACACCCATGCTCCGTCAGAAGCTCCTTGATCCTCATGGCCATATCGATCGCATGCGCAGAAATTTTCAAATACAGATTTTCTGTAAAAAGCGTATCGAATTGAATCCCCAGCAGACGTCCCTTCGCAAGCACCGCCCCCTGCTGCTTCATCAGGGTAAAAAATCCCGGAACCGTATTCTTTTTCGGGAAAACTACGGCTTCTCCAAACAGTGCGCCCACCTTTGTGCCTCCAATATAGAACACGTCGCACAACTCTGCCAGATCTGCAAGTGTCACATCTGTTCCCGGTGCACAAAGTCCATAGCCCAGACGCGCACCGTCCAAAAACAGGGGCAGCTGATATTCTTCACAGACCCTTCGAAGCGCCTTTAACTCTTCTTTTGTATAGAGTGTTCCATATTCGGTCGGATGGGAAATATAAACCATGCCGGGCTGCACCATATGGGTACAGCTGCCGTCCTGATAAAAGCGTTCCAGATAGTGCTTTACCGCTGCAGCCTCAAGCTTCCCGTTTTTGTGTGGGATCGTCAGCACCTTATGGCCGCCGCTTTCAATTGCACCAGCCTCGTGGACACCGATATGTCCGGTATCCGCTGCAATAACCCCCTCGAAGGGCTTTAAAAATCCCCGGATCACGGTCGCATTTGTTTGGGTCCCGCCGACCAGAAAATAAATTTCCGCCTCCGGGCACTGGCATGCTGTGCGGATTTTTGCTTTTGCAGATTCGCAATAGGCATCCTTTCCATAGCCGTAGGTATGCTCCATGTTCGTTTCCATCAGGCGCTGTAAGATTGCAGGATGTGCGCCTTCCATGTAGTCACTATCAAAGTATAGCATTGCTTTCTCCTCCTGATATTTTTGTATCATTTTTTCTTTCCTCACAGTTTCAGCCTTCCCTTTGCTGCTCTAAGAGCTCATAGAGCGCATCGTCGCCTTCGTCGATCCACACATCCTCTTCCTCTTCATTCAAGCCAAGAAATTGTGCGAGTGTTCGGATATCATCGCTGTTATTCCATTCGTCCACATAGTCATCGATTTCTTCAAACTCGATCTCTCCTGCCAGATAACGTTCTTTAAAATTTGCCATCCTGATTTCCTTTCTATAGCCGTTAATATGTTTCTGTTAATTCGTTGATCATTGTTATCAGTAATTTCGCATCCACGGGCTTTGGATTTTCTTATTTTTACCCATCTGCAAACCTCTTTTCCCATTCATCGCTATTCCTTATCAGCCTGCGTTTCGGACCCCCCACCGGATTTTATACTTCGGATGGTCTTTTCCAATAGCATCATATCAACAGGCTTTGAAATATGGGCATTCATACCGGCTGTCAGAGAATGCCGGATATCCTCCGAAAAGGCATTGGCAGTCATTGCAATGATCGGAATTGTCCCTGCCTGTTTGTGTAGGCTCCTTCGGATTGCCCTTGCAGCATCATAACCGTTCATGACAGGCATCTGCACATCCATCAGGATCATGTCATACGCTCCGGGCACAGACTGTTCAAAGGTCTCCACCACCTTTTGCCCATTTTCACAAATCGTACACTCAGCACCTTTCATTTTTAACAGCTCTGTCAAAATCTCTGCATTCAGTTCATTATCCTCTGCACATAAAAAGTGCATTCCCTCCAGGATCGCTCCGTTCGGCGTTTCTTCTTCCTTTGATGACAGGAATGCAGGCCGCTCTTTTGCAATTTTCAGATCTATAAGCACTTCAAAGCAGCTTCCCTGTCCGGGTTTACTTTCTACATAAATCGTGCCTCCCATGGCTTCCACAAGATTTCTGGTGATGGCCATTCCAAGTCCGGTTCCCTGTATCTTATTTGTCACAGAGTTTTCTGCACGGGTAAAGGCATCAAAGATCGTATCTTTAAAAGCATCTGACATTCCCATTCCATTATCACGGACGAAAAAGCGATACCTTGCATAGACCGTGGAGGCTGTTTCACATTCTTCTGCCACAAAATGAATTGCTCCCCCCTCCTGTGTATACTTTACCGCATTGGACAAGAGGTTGCTAAAAATCTGCATCAGGTGAACCTGATCTCCATTTACCCACTCGTGCCGGATCTTTTCTTTTGTAATTGTAAGGGTCTGATTTTTTTCTTCTACCTGTGAATGGAACATCGCATTCAGATCCTGCAAAAGATCCGAAATAGAAAAATCCGTATACTGAAAAGCTGTTTTTCCTGCTTCGATCTTGCTCATATCCAAAACATTGTTAATGATCCCTAACAGGTGCTGCGCGGATATATCAATTTTATCTACATACTCCAATACCTTGACCTTATCCCCTGCATTATGTCGGATCAAAGCTGTAATACCAACAATTGCATTCATGGGTGTGCGAATGTCATGGGACACATTGGATAGAAAATCTGTTTTCGCCTTATTTGCATTTTCCGCTGTCTGTAAAGCTTCTGTTGCAATATTCTTTGCCTCTTTCAGATTCTGATTCGATGCTTCCAATTCCTTCATCGCCTGTATTTGAAGTTCATTATTTCTTTTTTCATATTTTGCTTTTTGATCTGCGATACTGAGTCTGGAAACACTGTAAAATAATCCGGCAAAGAGTAAAATGATAAAGCCTACCATAAACATTGTTGTAAATGATACCGCTTTCTGATACTCTGTCAGGGTATTATCGACAACACCTTTTGCCACAATACAGATCAACATGGAATGGTTGCTTTCTATCGGACAGTAGCCCAGATAATAGGGCGATTTTCCACCCAAAAGCTCTACTCCCTGTTCTCTGGCTGCAAGTCTTTTTTGAAGTGTTTCTGCCTCACCTTCTGTGATAGCCTGGCTCTTCCTTAAGTGCTTTAACAGAGAATAATTCCGGAAAAATACATCTTTACTCTGATTCGTATATGTAATGTTTCCCTCGTTATCCAACAGAAACAGATAGGCATTTCCATGATATCCCTTAAGCTTTAGCATAGAATCTAATTTTGCATGATTATATGCCGTTCCAATTGCGGTATACGTTTTTCCATCAATGCGATATGGCTGACATGAAATCGCAACCAAATAAGCACCGTTTTGTATTTCTTCATGATTCCAGGCAACCAGTTTTGCAATATTATGTCCGTTCCTTAAATCCAACAGAAGCTTACTTGGAATATCAATCCGCATTTTCGTTCCGTCTGCAGTGATTGCCTTACCATTTTCCTGAAGAAACAGGAGTGTACTTTCCGATTCCCTTTCCCACGCCTCAAAAAAATTACGGTTTTCTTCTGTTTCCAGGGACAGTTCCTTTTTCTGAAGCAGATAGCCTTCCACTAAATGCAGCTGGCTATAGTATCCATTTGTCTGAAGTTCATAGGTCTGCTGCATTTGTTCCACAACAGCTCCCATACTCATTTTTCCGTTTTTCTCGATATAGCTGTTCATCCTGTTCATAAGATGCTTTATAAAGACTATGCTTGAAAGAAGGAGAAGCCCTATCAGGAACGGAACGATTACTTTTTTTCTTTTCACTGCTGCTTGTTCCATCTGCACTTTATTTTTCAACCTCTATGTAATCCTCCGGTGCCAACGGCTGCTGTCCTTTTTCCATAAATGCAGTCCACGCACTGGATAACGTCATATCCGGAAGCCGTTTTATCCTACATCCCGGAGTTGTTTTTTCCAGAATAGACCTTGTATCATCTGTAAGAAGAATGGAATATTCCTTTTCTTTGTCTATTTTTTCCTGATCTACCGCGATATCTTTTAACAAAAATCCGTTTTCTTCCTTTTGGACGGTTATTTTCATCCCGGACAGAATGGGCAATTCGTATTTATTTGTTATAGAAAATTCATCCTCTGTATGATCCAGATAATTCTCTACAAGCTTCCAAACCTGTTCCCCGTTTATTTTTGCAAAATATAGAGAGGTGTCTGAGCTCTTTGCTGTCATCAGAGCAACGCGACTGCTGGTACATTCTCCCCTATAAATAGAAGCGGTGAAATAATAATATGGTGCAATAGCCAGCTGTGCATTGTTTTCAACTCGGACCGTAGTTAAAACAGAGGATGCCGCATCACGGCCATTTTTATCATTCAGTGCTATGGAATACTCCCGGTCAAAATTTACCACTGCCTTTTCTTCTGTATCCTTCGCGTTCATTGCACTGCGGAAAGCATCATATGCCTGGGCTTCATCCATCTCGCCTGACAACAAACCATGAATAGCTTCCAGACTGGCAGAAAAGGATTTTTGAGCAGAATATCGGATATAAATGGAATTACTTTTCATTTCATCTTCCAGACCGGATATATCCTGCATCATCGTCGGAACATTTGTATTCAATGAGATCACACATCTTCCATTGGCGATCAGCCTTTGTCCCTCTTCTGAGATCATGCAATCCAGCACATCCAATGCAGTCTCCAGCTTTTCCTGATCTTTTTCCAGGTCTTTATTGAATGCAATATTTAAAGACGGAGTCATATACACAAAGGCTTCCTCTGAGGTCTGGGAAAAATAAGGAATGCAGATCAGCTTCGCGTCCATCTGTGTCTGCAGCTGCTGCATAAGTGCCGGATATCCGTGGAACATTGCTGCTTTTCCTTCTACAAAGGTCTGGTATGCAATATCCGCATTAACAAGAATATCGTCTTTCCCCAAATGAGAGTCTTTTAAAAACCTGCTGGTTTCTGAAAAAATACGTTTCCATAATCCATCGTCAAATTTTACTTCCCTCGATGAGGTTTCTGCGCCGCTTCGCCATTCAATTCCATCCAGACTTGTGAATTCCCCAATGGCACCCGCCTGAATCACTTCATGGGCAGACCAGTCTTCTGCAAGATCCAGGGAATAGGGTTTGATTCCATTCTCATAAAATTGCTGGCAGGCCTCTGCATATTCCTGATAATTTGACGGGATTTTTATACCATACTGATCAAACAGTGTCTTATTGGCAATGATCGTCTGCGGCAGACCACAGACAGGCAGCCATTGAATTTCATTGTCAGAATTTTTATAATATTGCAATGCATAGGAATAATACCTGGAAACAACATCATAACCGCAAAAATCCATAAGATACGGCTGTAAATCCTGTGCATCTGTTCCGGAGAACCGCCGCACCGTTATCACATCCGGCAGCTCGCCATGTTCTTCCATATAACTATATAAATCGGTATCATTGTTACCAACGATAAACTCTATGTCTTGATCCGGAAGCTGTTCATGAATATAAGGTACCAGATTTTTGATCAAAGAATTTTCCCAAAGATATACGGTAAGCGGCTCTTCTTTGGATACCGCTCCTGAAGGCTCACCGCATCCAAACAAAACAGCCGCGCCGACAAGCACAGCCATCATAAACGCAGCCAGATCATATTTTCTGTTTTTCATGTGTCTGCTTCCCCATTTTCCCGCTTAAAGCCCGTGCTGATTACAATAGAATGAGAATGCACGCTCTGCGAGCATTCTATTGTCATGAATAAAAACATAAGCTTTATTATAACACTTCATATTTTCTCATGTCTATATTTTTGAAAACTTTTCCCTTTTGGACAGGAAAAAGGACGAAATCTATTTTGCCCGAAAACTCCTTAGATTTCGTCCTATCAATTATAAATCCCTGCATATCCCTCTTCATCAAAATAATAAAAACTGCTCGTTTTTTTCGATAACGACTCCTTCAACAAATGAACGTTTTCTTTGAACTGCCACAGAAAAAACAACGCTACATAATAATATTACAATGGATATACCGACGATAATTCATTTTTTCATTCTATTGCTCCGCTTTATTATTGAATTATTTTTTATTTGTGCTTTTTATTTCCGCTACCAGTTCTTCATACTTACGTTCGTCAATGATATATTTCCGTTTAATCAATATATAAGCAGCTCCTATAGAAATTACCGGAACAGCTACAATTCCAAGACGCAATATAAATCTTTGTCCGGCATCTGCTGTCTGGATAAATTTATCTGCCTGTACAATTACATTTTCCGAAGTAAGTTCTCCTGTACCAGCTTTTATTTCTAATCCGGATATTTTCTGACTGATTGCATAGATATTGCTTATAATCAGTATTAACGCAACAACCGCCTGATCAACCGCACTGGCCAGCTTTGTTGCAAAAGATCTTACTGCTGAGATAATACTGTCATGTCGTTCATGAAACCGGACTTCATCATACTCTATGGTATTATTTAACATGACAATCATCGTCATATTGAATGCTCCCTGCGAAAAGAAGATTAGAAAACCGATGATATTCAGTAAAACAACACTTTTTGGTAAAATGTAGCCTACACTCATAAAAAGCATATACCCAATGACTGTAATGAGGGTAGCTGCAGTTATAATCTGATTTCGTGTGAATTTTGAGGAAAGCCATGCAAAAGATGCCTCTGATATCAGCGTTCCTAATCCATACATAATTGTAAACCAAAATACAAGACTGCCACCTACAGAATATCCAAATTCAAAATAAAAGAAATTCATTCCAATCATAATCAGAAGAGCATTTCCGATTTGGAATAATAAACATGCAATTCCAATCACTATCAACTGATCATTTCTCAGGAATATATGAAACATATCTTTTAATGACAGTGTTCTCTTCTTTTCCGGTCGTTTTCTCTCTTTTACTCCAAACACTGTAAGTAGCTGGAAACCAATAAAACAAAAAGCAATCACAATCGCAGCCGTCCGATATGCCATAATCGCATTTCCAGCTACCATATCAGGGAGCAGACCTGCAACAGAAAACTGTCCGATACAGATAAAAATTCCCTGTACGGTTACCAGCCAGTTCCGTTCTCCCGGATCTGATGTAAGACTCGGCAGCATTCCCCAATAGGCAATATCATTCATTGTGTAAGTCATTCCCCATAAAAGATATCCCACTCCAAAAAATACAACAAATCCCCATCCTTCCGGCCTTACTGTAAACAAGCAGATAATTATCAGGCTGTTTAAAATTACTCCTATAAAAATCCAAGGTTTAAATTTTCCGGCTTTCAAATGCGAATTTTCAATAATAATTCCCATCATTGGATCATTAATGGCATCCCACAGCAGACACACTACCATAATTGCTGATATTACTGCATATTGGGCAACTGTCAGTTTCATCGTATATTGAATATATGTAAGAAGAAACATAGAGACAAGTGCATACGCCATATCTCTTCCGGTTGCTCCTATACAATAGCTCCATTTTGTGCGCTTATCCAATTTATTGTTTTCCATATACGACTCCCCCTCTCTCTATTTCTTCAGCAGTCTTTTAAAAGCTTGCAAATATTTTTTATTAGCATTGTAAACTAACATATCGATTAACTTCGGAGTTGCAATTCCACCACTGGTTGCAATCAGTCCTTCCAGATTTCCTTCTTCGACTCCCATTTTTACCATTTTAAAGGCCGGGTCCCGCTCTGATTTTCCCCGAAGTATAATCTTAAGTCCGATATGTACGACTCCACGAACAAATTTTCCAAACATTGAGACATTTACCACATCCTGATAGGAATCGTAAACCGTATACTCTCCACGCTTTTTTTCTTTGTCATGTTTCGGTTCACCGCCTAATAGCTGATAAAATTGTTCTGCACTGATTTCCATTCCATGTGGCTGCTCTCTAAAATAATCCGGAAACAGTTCTCTTTCATTTCTAAAATAACTATTTCCTACTACTTCCATATTCGCCTTTAATTGCAAATCATGTACCGATGCTCCGATACAGATCTGATATTTGCCGCTTAACATGGAAAAGGCTTTTTTCTCTACATCATAGACGGAAAAACTTCTTTCATCCAGCTCTAGTATAACTTCTTTTTCTTCTCCCGGATGCAGATATATTTTTTGAAATCCCTTTAGTTCTATATGGCTTCTGATAACATCTGATTCAATCGGGCAGATATATAACTGTGCTATTTCTGCTCCACTCACTTTTCCGATATTTTTAATTTTAAAACGAATTTGTATCTTTCCACCACTATATACTTCCGGTACATTCAATTCCGAATAGGAAAAAGAAGTATAGGAAAGTCCATAACCAAACGGATATTTTACCGGAACATGGAATGTCTCATAGTAACGATAACCTACAAAAATGCTTTCCCTGTATTCTACATCATCATTCGGAGGTGCAAAATATCTCCATGCCGGAGTATCTTTTTCTGAAAACGGAATTGTCTCTGCCAATTTACCGGATGGATTCACCTCTCCACTGATTAAGTCAGCAACAGATTCCCCTACAGCCTGTCCTCCGAGGTACATGTGAAGAATTGCTCCTACATTCTTTTCAAAACTAAAATCCATAGGCGCACCACCGAAACTAATTGCTGCAATATGATCTTTTCCGACAGTTTCTGCAATTTCAGCCAACAGCTCTTCCTGATTTTGAGGGATTTTAAGATTTTTCCTGTCGTATCCTTCTCCTTCGTAAGATTCTGTAAGACCGATAAAATATAGAATCACACAATCCTTTTTTCTATATTCCTGTTTCAGTTTTTCTATCGTATCCTGTAGTTGCTTTTCTCCGAATTCTTCCTTTTCATTCTGATATCCCTGTATATAAGTTACCTGATATCCTTTTTCACGTATTGCTTCAATCGCATTTGTCATCTTCGTCGGCTGGATATGACTGCTCCCACCTCCCTGAAATCGCATCTGCCTGGCAAGCTCTCCAATAATGATTACTTTCTTCTCTTTTCCAATTGGCAAAACACTATTATTTTTCAAAAGCACTGCACTTTCATTTTCTAGTTTACGTGCCACCTGATTCTGTTCTTCCATATCTACCTCATAATTTTCTTCTATATTTTTATGAAGTGATACAAAATTCTGCAGAACATTCTTAGTCCAGTTATCCAGTTCCTGACCCGTAATCCGGCCATCCTTATACGCTTCTTTTAACACATCTGTGTGGAAGCCTTTCGGATCTGGCATTTCCAGTGTCAGACCATTTTTCATACAGCTTACAATATCATTTGCTGCTCCCCAATCCGACACCACACCACCTTGATATTTCCATTCTTTTCTCAGAATATCTGTCAGTAAGTATTTATTTCTTGCTCCAAATTCGCCATTAATCCTGTTGTATGAAGCCATTACAGAAGTCGGTTTTGCTTTTTTCACAACTTCTTCAAAAGCCGACAGATATATTTCCCTAAGAGTTCTTTCATCAATCTGGCTATTGGATGTCATTCGTCTTGTTTCCTGTGAATTAACAGCATAATGCTTTAAGCTCGTACCTATTCCAAGACTCTGTACACCTTCGATATATCCCGTTGCCAGCTTTCCTGTCAAATACGGATCTTCACTGAAATATTCAAAATTTCTTCCGCATAAAGGAGAACGCTTGATATTGATTCCGCAGCCTAGCACAATGGATATCTGCTCTTTTTTTGCTTCTTTCGCAATCGCTTCACCCATCTTTTTAACAATAGCAGGATTCCAACTGCAGGCTATTGCACTTGCAGTTGGAAAACAGGTTGCTGGCTTACTGGTTTCAATATCCCCAATCTTTTCCTGCTCCAGTTTTCGAATCCCATGTGGTCCGTCTGTCATCATAATAGAAGGGATTTTTCCATTACAGTCATAAGTATGCCAGTCACCAGCACCGCCTAAAAGCCGGATTTTTTCATCTATTGTTAACTGTTCACATATTTTATCAATGTTCATGGCTTATCCCCTCTTTCAAAGTCCATATCTAATGCCAATATTCTGTCGAATTGCGTCCATATCATTTTATTACGCCATTTTTATAAGGCGGAAGTGCATTGGTAACATATCCCGATGTATTATGTGTCGTTGCACCATCTACTGCTTTTCCCCAAATATCATACGCTCCATTTACTCCATGCAGATCCGTACAATCATTGAGTGCATCTGCAATTCCCAGGGGACTAAATGCATCTCCATTAAATACAACCTCTCCAGATCCTTTGTTATGACACAAATGTGCATGAGTATCGCTGTTCCGATAATGTTTTCACCACTTGACGGTCTCGCCATCACGTTCGATGTCGTTATTGGATTCCCATCCTCGTCATAAAAATCAATATTTACATCTGCTTCCGGGAACGGATTATTTCCTTCTGTAAGTTCCAGTTCAAACCGGCATGTTTCATCCACATTATCTTTCCAAACCAGTGAAGTTCCCTTAATTCCAACATATTTCTTTTTTACATAAGAATAAAAAGAAAAGGAATTATCTTCATACTGCTCTACTTTAAATCGTGTCCTATCTGACAATGTCGTATTTCGAACAATTGCATTAAAAGTGTTATATGTGAGATACTTGCTATCCTGATCAAAAAGAATATATTCTCCCAAGTCAGATGCTTTAAAGTAGAATGTCATTCTTACTTGGATATGCAAAACCACCAACAGAAGTTCCAACTAACAAACATTGCCAGTAAAAAAATTACTTCTTTTCGTTTTATAGCATCTATCTCCTCTCTTTTAATCTCTTAATTGCATTTTATCTATTTCCGGCATATAATTATATTGATTTATCGTGTTTTATGTCAATTTATCGTGTTTTTGACAGAAGGAATTACCTATGTATAAAATGAAGTCAGACATCAATTTTTCACTCACACATGAAATGTTGGAAAATGCAGAAAATGAACGGATACATACATCTTATGCACAGGAAAAGGCAATTCTCGAATGTGTTTCAAACGGAGATATTCATGCATTGGAGAATACCTATTATTCACTCCCAACAACTGTTTACGGAAAGATGACCTCTTCCAATTCCAAATTAAAATTACTTTTTTATGCAAGTATTGCTAATACAACTTTAGTTACCAGATATGCCATCGAAGGAGGACTTAATGAGGAAACTGCTTTTTCCTTAAGTGATGTATATATACGAAAAATGGAACAATGTACCGATGTTGACGCTTTAATGAAATTAAATGAACAGATGGCTATTGAATTTACGCTTCGTGTTGCTGAGGCAAAAAAGACGCCAAAAAACTACTATTCACCAGCTATTTCTCGCGTCATTGATTATATCTATCATGGAAAAAATAAAACCTGCTTCCTCAGCGGCGGTCATTAATAATTGTTTTTGTTTTTGCTCTTCTGCCTTGCTTTTCTGGTAAACATAATAGGTATATAGACAAATTAAAAGCAATACAGCTCCTGCGACTAAACCGCAGATGATGGAAATATGATTCGTCTTTTCAACCATTCCATAAGCTGATTGCATATCCATTTCAATGCAAAATGCGCCAATGATTTCTCCTGTCCCATCATGATTTGCGCTTACAGGATAGCAAGCCGTAAAAATCGGACCCCATGTTGTATCAATGATATCCTGAGAGTACACATTCTCCCCAGAAATAGCCCTATCAATATACGGAACCATTTCTTCCTCAATATAATCTCCAGGGTGTCTTACATCATCCGCATCCGGATTCAAACCGTCTACCACATAAACGAGTTTTCCTTCTTCATTTTTTTTAGCGGTGTAAATATATCGAGTAGAATTCAGTGTTCTGATTTCATTGAAATATGAAGAAATATCCTTATATAATTGCTTCTTTTCATCAGATTGATCTTTGATTTGATCAAAATCTTCTTTGCCGATTCTTCCATTCACAAGTTTGTGTACTGCATCTGCACTCGCTGTGTCACGTGTGATTTCTGTTTCAAGGGCGGTCTTAGTGTAAGAACTTTGCAGAATATATGTGTACGACGCTATTACAAAAATCATCAAAAGCCCCGCAATCACAAAGATACTGCCTGTATTCTTCAGCCTAAGGAGTTTTTTCAAATTAATTCCTTCTTTTGTTTTCTTCATGCTGCTCATTCACATCCTCTAAATCCCAATTTGACAAGTACCTTATAGCTTCATATTTTCAAACCTATTATATCAATTTTTT
>OBIA01000524.1_pt1 | contig 24994 bp, 24 predicted proteins | sample 1519911 | NCBI WGS metagenome assembly OBIA01 (sample SAMN04209236, study PRJEB22552) | human gut metagenome | biome: gut; material: feces | host: Homo sapiens | place: USA: Oklahoma | reverse complement strand
GTCACTACTACACGATTCGCCCCAGCATAGCTGGGGGATTAGCATTTTCATTTACTCTCGGATCCTCTATCATTTTTTCTGTCAAATCTTCAGCAGTCCATCCACCTGCTGTAGAATGATCCAGATCATTTCTATGTACTTCGTCCCCATGCAACAGAATATTTTCAAAATCCTGCTGATTCTCCGAACCCAGTTTTCCCGCATCATGCAGTTTCCCAACCATCCAGGCAAAATCGCGAAGTTCCGGAAGCATACACGCCTCACTCGCCAGAAACGCAACATTATCCGAATGTTCTTTCATAGATTGGCGCCTTCCACTCACCCAATCCACATGCGCCAGATATTCATTTCTATCTTTATTCATTCCTCTCCTTTGTTGAATCTGCATATTTTTTCTGATATTTTATTACTATTTTGTTTGTTTTTAATAATACTATTCCTATTTTATTTTGTCAATGCACTCTTTAATTTCATAATCATTTAAATAGTAAATATAATTTCATTTAAATGATCAAATAATAATTATTTGACCACTTAAATGAAATTACATAAACATTTTTTTCAACTCACAGATATCCTTTTCCAAAACACCTGACATTTCACAAATTTCTTTGCCATACCATTATATATACCATCAAAATATTTTACAATTCTTTTTCTTCTTTATTTTCCTGTATCTCTTTCTTCCACCCCAGTTCTATCTTCTCCATCTGCTTAAGAATTGCATCCTCTATCATTCCCCCAAGATAAGCCTCATTCAACTTCTTTTTGGCATATGCCAGATAGCTATCCCTGGTGTTCTCAATTAACACAGATGTGAAAAATCGTTCCCAGCTAAAATACTCCCTGCTTTCTATATATTCTGCCGGCTCATCCAACATCTGGTCTATCTGATTATTTTTCAATACCCCAGACTTTAAAATCAGCCATTCAAAGGATTCCGGCAGATACAGAGCTGCTGTTTCATTTTCCCGGATCAGTTTCAATACTCTGTCAATTTCCGAACCGAACGCCGCACCGTCTGCTATTACAAGGATTTTCTGATCTTTATGTTCATTGATATAGTGGAAAACATTCGATTTTCCATTCATAGACTCGCATTTCAACCCATTCGCCTGGCATATGTGAGAAAAAAACTGATAACCCGAATTACTGTCCTCTGTGAGAACCATCTCCGGTTTTACCGGGTTAGTCCAGGTATCTGTTCCATATATTCTGTAAAACTCATGATAACTCTGTTTCAATGTCCCATATTTTCCAGATGTTCGGATACCATAAATTTCCTCTGCACTGTATGGCAGTGCAGGTAAAGATTCCCTTGTTACAATTACATAATAATTATCTGTTTTCTGAATAGTTCCCGCGAACTCTTCTGTTTTGATAAATTCATTACCTTCATCTATGAATACGATACCATCTGAGATCTCCGATAACTGTGCTTTCCATAAGTTTCCCTCCAGCACATAGCATGTTTTATCACAAACCAGCTCCACCGGTGTGCCAGACGGGTTATTGATCTGATCCCGAATCATATCTACCAGCGTGGTTTTTCCGGTTGCACTGTCTCCACGAATGACAGTCAGATTGCGGTGCAGTTCAAACTCATATTTTAAGCGTTTGGTTGAAACAACAATTTTATGTTTTCCCTTCATTCTCCCTATCTCCTGTCAGACAAATTCACCGGCTATCGATATCAGTTCTCTCATGGAACACACCACCTGATCCGTATTCAGAATACGGATCTGAAATGGTTCTTCCCCAAATTCCATCAAATGATGCAGATTAATTGTGCGATCCTGCGATGCAGCAATTTTCAACAACCATTTTGCGCAATTGTCACCGCATGTCGAAGCATTAAAAATCTTATCTTTTTCAAATTTAACAAGAATCAATGTTTTCACTCCACCGGATAGCCCGGTTGGTGGTATCTTCCCAAGGACCGGACTGTCGATGACTCCACTGTCTAAGACCGTCGACCGATCGACATCCTGAATCATTTCTTTCACAAACGGATCTATGATCCAGCTGTCCTCGTAATCATATTTAAAATAAGCTGCCGTATTATACACAGCTTCTTTCATATCACCATAAAAAATATTCAGCATACGATTGTCTCCTTTTTCTGCATGTAAACCTTTCCTGCAACGTAACTGTTCAGTACCTTCACAGTTACGAGCCAAAATGCATTTAAACGATAAAAACACGCTTTGCGAGTTTTTATCGTTATCGCGGCACTCCTCAAGGTTCCGTGCAAGCACGGACTTTGACTCGTTGCTCGCGTAAATCACCTTCGGTGATGGCATTTTGGCTTGTATGTCTCGGGATTTTGACATATTCATGTCAAAACACCTCGCGGGACAGTGGCAACTGAATAGTTACCCTGCAACATCTATTATATGTCTCTTTTCCTTACTTCTGCAACCAGAAACACCCAATCCTGCCTCGCCTGTCATGCAAAAAAGCCGGAAACCGGTCTTACCTTCCCGGATTCCGACTCTTCTTTTGTACTTTCTGCTTTACTCTCTCACCCAGCACTCCCGGATCTCAGCGATGTACATGGTATGATAATCTTTTTCCGGATACCATCTTTCATCTTCTTCCGGTTCATAGAAGTTTTCCGGTTTGATGTCATCCTGGTAAAGCTTTCTGCATACCAGCACCTGTGTAGCCTCTTCGAATCCCGGCTGACCGTCCACTTCTGTCAGATGCAAGCCGGACTGTTCGATCTTGTCCGGGACATCTTTGCCGGAGACTTTGCCGAGGTAACCCAGCTCTTTCATGTGCCCGCCACCGAAGAAGCTGATGGTAAATGTATCACCTGCATCTACGAACTCTTTGGTGTGACGCTGTGGGCGGATATATACTGTTGCCACATTCTTACCCCACAGAACGCCGATGCCGCCCCAGGAAGCGGTCATTGTATTGGCTTTGCCGTCTTTTGCTGCGGAGATCAGCATCCATTCGGAACCGATCTTCTCAAAAGGTTTCATCTCGAGTGTTTTCACATCCACTTTTTTAAATCCCATCGCATCTGTCCTTCTTTCTATAACACAGAAGGTAACCGCAAGCTGCTGCCCCTGTTACCTTCTTTTTTCAGTAACTGCCTCATTTTTCACAGCTACTGTTATTATACTATTTTCTGCCGGCATCGCAAAGCTATTTCTGCGATATTTTTGCCTGTTTCTTCTCATCCGCCGAGTCCAGCACTCCTCCGATGATCTGTAACAGAATCGCGAGTCCGATCAGACTTCCCGCTGCAATCTTACCATGGAAAGTCACAAAAAATGCAAGCACCCGTCCCAGCACCGGAACAGAATATACTACCTTTCCGATATAATAATCATAACCCACCGGATACAGATCTTCTTTTTCATTTGCATCACCCTTGGTGTGGATCTGACCGGTTACAATATCATTTTTGATAACCCGGTGTGTGATGATCGCTCCCGTATCCATAGAACTATGGAATGCGATCACATCATCTGTCCCGGCATCCTCCGGTGCTCCCGGCTGTACATAGACCAGACTTCCCACCGGTATCGCCGGCTCCATACTTCCACTGATCACTGTATAGATCTCATACCCGAAGACCCGCGGAAGGGTTAAGGGCAGACATACTAGAATCACCGCCACCAGACAGACCGTTCCGAATATCTTACAGATTCGGGCACATCCTGCCAGTGCCCCTCTTTTTTCTTTCTTCTTTTTTCCCATATCCTGTACCAGAACCGATACCTGCCCGAAAATCACCTTATGACAGGTTCTGATCATCCTTTGCATTATTCAGACTTCTGACAGACTTCACGTTGTACCGGATCTCATACACGGTATTTTTCTTCCGGAACTGTGCATCGATGCGTTTCTGGATCTCCTGACAATCCTCCGGTTTTGTATTGATCAGAAGTACCAGATATTGTCCCCTCCCGTAACGGGTAACTACGTCCCCCGCACGAATACTTCTGCAGATACTTTCCCATATATACCGTGACAGTACCTCTGCACATTCATCGGATCTGATGGGATGTTCCTCCATATCCGTTAAAGTACATAACATCAGCTGCACCTGTTGTCCGCTTCGCTCTATCATACGTGCAACCATATGATAAATCTCCCGGAACACCACCCAGTTACACTGATACGGCTCCTTCACCTTTTCCAGCCGTTCCGTCATATTCTCCTGTATATTATCCAGTATATCATACGGATGGTCAAGCTGTTCTTGCATTTTTCTCCGGAAATCCTTTAATTTGACCATTTCTTCTTCCATATAGACCTGACGATACTTTTCCATGGTTTCCCCATACAGAATCTCTACCTGTTCCGTTCTTCCCATACCGGTCAGTGCCTCGAGCACCAGCAGTTCCCCTTCCTCATATGGTGCTGCTTTCGATACATGCCGACCCAGCTTCTCCAGCTGGATATACGCCTTCTTTGTCCGCAGAAGTTCCGCCATATATTTCACCAGCTTCCGGAACATGGTTTGATAACGCTCCCGTTCCGCTTTTACCCAGCCTTCCTGCGCGGAACCCTTAAGAAAGGCACCTTTATACATCAAAACAGCCTTCCAGCACAGCTCAAGCTGTTCCTCCCAGTCCCCTGCCCTGCGTGCTCTGCTGCAATACTCTTCAAACACCTGCGCATCCTCTTCAAACGGAATCTCTTTGTTCCAGTAAAATCTTCCTCTTCTGGAAATAATATATTTTCCTTTCGGAAGACCTGTCTGTTCCAGTTTCTTTCTGATATTATAGATCAGACTGTGGATCGCATGATTCGCATCGTCCAATGTCCGTTCACCAAACAAAACCTTCTCCAGATGTTCCCGGCTGATCCCCTTTTCTCCGCTATGGAAAATCAACTGCAACACCCGTGCAAACTGTGTCTCTTTTTTCTTCTTTGCGATCAAAGATATCCCCTGATATTCCAGGGAAAAATCACCGAACATTTTTACATACAAAACCTGTTGTTTCTTTAATTTTTTGTTCTTCATACACGTTCCACATGTTTGCATATTTGGGTCTGCATCCTCCTGAGACAACCGCTTTCCTGACTTATCTTACACTTTCACGGAAAATATGATTTTCGTTCCTTCCGCGAAATATACATGCATATTCTAATACATTACGCAAAAGAAAGCAAGTCTTCTTTATATGTTATTGTATACAAAATACCCTTCGCGTTACTGTTCACTCCGTGTAATAAAAAAACTGCCGTATGGAGTTTTGTTTTACTCCATACAGCAGTTTCACTGTTCTTTCCACTGTCTGATTATCTGTGTACACGTTTTCTGACGATCACGATAGCTGCTGCCAGTGCTGCAAGTGCTGCTACGCCGATACCAACGCCGGCTACCAGAGGAAGGCTCTTCTTTACTTTCTTGTTGCCATCCAGGTCTTTGTCACTTTTCGGTACATCCTCATCGTCCAGATCTTTCAGATCCTGGTCTGCTTTTGGTGTCTCTTCATCACCGATGGTGGTGGTGTCTTCGTTACCCTGTGCATCCTGATTGGTTCCGGCATTATCTGTGCCTGCTGTTGCCTGATCATCCGTTCCATTGCCAGGTCCACCATTGCCGGTTCCGCCTGTGGCATCTGTGCCCTGCGCATCACCGTTTCCGGTGGTTGTGCCTGCTGCGTTACCGCCATTGGCATTGGTTCCTGTGCCACTGGTTGTACCTGTAGTTCCACCGGCAGTACCACCTGTTGTAGTTGTTGTACCTCCCGGTACGGTAACTGTCTGCCCGGTGGTGTTGGTGATGGTCTGTCCCGGTGTGGTCACGGTTACGGTCTCATATGGCAAATAATTGAAGGTAAATACATTCTCTGCTGCATTGGCAGATAAGGTTTTGGTCAGGTTTCTGTATTCCGGTGTGTATCCGTCGATATAGGTATATGCAACCACCGGTTTATCACCTACATTGCCATAGAAGGTCTGGCTGTCTGCCAGCTTGTTGCCGTTGGCATCCTGATAATTGATGGTGTAGGCTACCTGATTGCCTTTGATTCCGTATGCTACTACGTATTCCTGGTCTCCGGTCACTTCAAAAGAAGAATTCTCTACTGCGGCATTATTATCACGTCCACTGATACGGATGCCCTGCACATAATACTTGCTGTCCTTATCCAGCGCTACTGCACCGGATCTTGCTTCAAAACTTACGGTATCTCCTGGATTCAGATTCTTGATCACGATAGCATCTGCAGTATTGGAAACGCTATAATCTGCTCCCTTTACTACCAGTCCGGCAGTTCCGGAAAAAGCTCCCTGCTTACCGCTGAAAATCGTTACCTGATACTTATAATCCTCCGCCTTAACACTCACAGGAATCGATCCAAGCAGAAAACAAAAGGCCAGAAGATATGTGGCTATCTTATACATTTTTTTCATCGCTGACCCTCTCCTTTCTCCTCTTTTCGCTTCTTGATCAGTATCACTGCCAGAATCAGAAGAATCACACCACTTGCCAGCGCTACTGCACATACAGCAAGAATCTGTGTGGTATCACCGGTCTTTGGGGATCTGACAACATTCTTTGAAGGTGCTGTAACCGTCCTGGTTACTGTCTTGTTGACAACTTTGTCTTCGCCCTTCTTCGTCACGGTTGTCACCGTCACCGGATCGGCTGCGAAGCTCATCTGAAGACTTGCCAGTGTATCCTGATAATCATTTCCCTGTGTCTCACCGTCCAGCTTTACTGTCAGATGCACAGAAGCTACATCTCCCTTGGAGAGACGATCCAGATACAGATACTGATTCAGTGCATCGGTGGCCTGGTGAAGACCTTCACCCTTCTTGGCATCCTCGCCACCTACGGTTTCGCTGTCATATAATACGGTTTCCTTCTTGTCCGGTCCCACATAAGTCAGCCTGTAACCATAGGCACCGCCTTCTGCGATGCTCTGGCTGTCTTCCAGAGATTTTAATACTTCATTGGTCATATACCAGTCTGCATCTTTCTCACTGGTGTTCTTCAGTCCTACCTGAAGTTCCATGGTATCTCCCGGCTGTAACCGGAAGATATCTTTCTTCATGTCTGCGGAAGTAAAATTACTGCTCATCTTAGAACCGTCAAACTCTACCTTCCAGTCAGAACCGCCCTGCAGCGTCTCTGCAAATGCTGTTGTATGTATGCCTACGGCCATGATTGCTGCCATGGCAAGGCACAAAATTCTTTTTTTCATATTCTGCACCCTCCTATCGTAAGCTGATATTGCCATTTCCATCCACATCTACATCCACACCCCAGGCACTCTTGATGGCATCCTGTGCGTTATGTGTCTGTACTGCGTCTGCTTCTGCTTCAATCTGGAAATTATAACCATCATATGCATAAGTCGTGGTGATTGTCTGGTAACCGTCCTTCTCTGTGACATCCTGTTTTACTTTCGTAGCGATGCTGCCGTCAATCGTCAGGGTATCGCTGAGCGCCAGTGTACTGCTTCCTGCCGGAAGGATGCTGGTGTAATAGAGGATCGTCCGCTCTGTGGTAGATGCATCTTCATCAACCACCCAGCCGTTTCCATCTGTCAGGTTCAGATCGATCAGATCCGGGGAAAGACTGGTATCTTTTACGCCTTCTTTATTCGTCCAGCTCTTTTTCAGGATCACACGGACATAACTGTCAATGGAGCCGCTGTTTGTTACCTTGATTGCTTCCTCGTACTGTTTTCCCGGTACGATTTTTTCTTCTTTCAGAGCGGTCAGCAGATCTCCTGTCGTCTCATCCCATGTTCCATTGGATGCATAATCTCTTTTGCTGACTACTTTGTCATTTTCCACCAGGCTGACACCGATATTGGAAACCTCCACCTGTGCGCCGTAGTTCTCGCTGTAATATGTCAGTGCTGCCCGGGCACTTCCTATCGTGCTTCCTGCCAGTAATACAACAGAAGCGGAAAGAAGAGCCACAGTCAGTCCCCCAAGGGGCATTTTCTTTTTCTTACTCATCTCTCACCCTCCTATTCTCCGGTTGTCTCGCTGGTATCTGCGATCTGTGTCCAGTCTGCATACGGTTCGTTGTTTTCATTGTACAGGACTTTTGTGGATTCCTGAACAACTACTACATTGAAGCTGGCATCCGACTCTTTGCTGTCGATCCGAATATCCAGGACCGATGTGCTTTCTCCCGGTGCGATCGGATCGCTGTAATAATAGTATCCGTCCTCTCCCGGTGTCCATTTTCCATCGGAATCGCTGTACTGCAATCCATCCTGATATTTACTTCCTGCCAGTGCTTTCACACGGACATAACAGTCATAATCACCGGTATTTTCCACCGATACATGTTTCGTCCAGTTGCTGAAATCTTCTTTCGGTATCGTCTCACTGAATCCCATGTTCAGCGTTACCCCTCCGGAGGCTTCCGTATAAGTGGTGAAATACGCCATCGCTGTTCCTGCGCTGATCCCAGCTGTCAGTGTCAGAGCTGCGGCTGCAAGGCAAAGACTTTTTTTATTTATTTTTCTCATATCCTGCACCCCTTTCCCTAATTTGCACTGACGGTGTTATCGTCCTGCTGTTCCCAGCTCCACTCGCCATCTTTATTTTCAAAATGGTTTACGATACCGGTTCCCGGAACCAGGCGACCATCATATGTATTGGTAAAGCTTACGCTTACCGGACTGTTGTCTTCTCCCTCGGCAACGATCGTTGCTGTCTGGGTGTCACCGGATGTATTTTTGTAGCTTCCGCCTGCATAGACTTCTGTTACTGTCACTTCCGTTCCTGCCGGAAGGTGTTTTACCAGTGCTGTTTTCTTTCCTGCCTCATTAAATTTGATTGTAACCACATCACTGTAAACATTTTCACCGTTTCTTGTTCCCTCTACCTGGAAGACAAACAGTGCATCCTGGAGAGAAGTATTATAAGCGGTCAGGTCTTTTACGATCTCCAGATCGCCGTACCGCTGTGTCTGCTGTGGTTTCATACCTGTTGCCACATCGTAGACCCAGGTGTCATCCGGATGTTCGCCGGAATAATAGTTGTTCGGCAGCGATACCAGATATGGGGAAAAATCGTAGGTGTATTCACTGGTCTGTACCGTCTCTGCTGCTACCAGATACATTCCTGTTTTCAGATTTTCGATTTTTCCTGTCGCTGTGCTTTCTCCGGCTTTCTTTTCCACCGTTGTCACAGCTGTCGGTTCCGCTTTGGTATCTTCCACGATCTTCATGGCATCTTCTGCCATCTGCATCCACGCTTCTGCGGTGGTTGTGCTGCCGATCTGATCCAGCCCAAGTCCTTCATAACCGGTGTGTGCTGTGTACTGTGCTTCCTCTGTGATATCTGCGATCTGATATACATCGACCGGAATCTCCACCTCATTCAGTTCAGCAAATTCTGTGCCGTCCAGTGTAAAGGTAAGTGAACACTTCTGTTCGGTATCCACTCCCAGAGCACCGTATACACTGGATAAACCGGCTGCTGATAAAACAGTGATTGCTGCAAGGGTCAGCGCCCCTGCGGTTCTTATTCTCTTTTTCATAGTCACCTCTATCCCTCCTTCGACATATCATCCGTCTTACCGGAATGTTTTTTGTTCTTCCGGTCAAACAGGAACTTCATGATCAGTATCACAAGCAGTGTAACTGCCACTCCTAAGATTAAGTATAGCATATAATAATTCTGAATAGCACGTAACATGCTGTCAACCGGCGTATTTTCTGTTTCTTCTTCCCCGTTATACGGAACTCTCGTTCCACGGACCAGAAGCCGGTGGGAATTGACACCGTACGGTGTGCAGGTAAACAATGTTACCTGATCTTTTCCTTCCTGAATCTGCAATGCGTCCTCGAGTGTCTCATGATCATCCTTTTCTACCATATCGAGAATCTGATCCACCTGATAGGCAAGTGTCTCATCCAGCACATGGATGTAAAACATATCTCCCTGCTGCATCTGATCGATATCGGTAAATAACCGTGCTGCCGGAAGACCTCTGTGGGCTGCCAGTACACTGTGGGTACTCTCACCGCCGATGGGAAGCGATGTACCATTCATATGACCGATTCCCGTCTGTAAAACATCTTCCGCAGTTCCATGATATATGGCAAGTCTGACATTGATTTTCGGGATAGAGAGATAACCCATGACTCCGTCTTCTGCCACATTCAGCACTTTCCAGTAATCGGTATCTTCTATCTGTGTATCGTCACTGCCAAACACATCCCCGTAAATATTATTCTGTACCAAGGTACTGTCGAATTCTCTTGCTGCCTCCCATTCTTCTGTGTAATCCTCCGGTTTCATATCACTTACCACTTTCTCGTAGTCGCTGATCAGGCGGCTCTGCCGGTAAGTATTCCACTGGTTGGATACGGTCGGATAAACAAGGATTCCAAATCCTGTCAGAAACAGCAGCCCGAAGAGAATTCCTGATAATTTTCTTTTCATCTTTATTCCTCTTTCTGTTCGGAAACCTGTTCCTGTTTTTCTTTCCTTTTTCTTTTGTAGTGTTTATCATATTTCCATAAGCCAAAGATCAATACTGCTGTTACCGCAAGTCCGATCACTACCCAGAGCAGATAGTTGGTATACAGGCTCATCGGTGATTCCTTTTCTTCTTTTTCCACAACCTCTTCTTCATACGGTACCCGGTGTCCTCTTACCAGAAGTCTCTGAGTATTTACTCCGTAAGGTGTACAGGTAAGCAGTGTCACGAGATCTTCTCCCGGCTCCACCGCCAGATCTCCGGTATCTTCCGGTTCTACGGTACGGATCTGATCCACTTCGTAACAGAGTTTCTGATCCAATACGGAAATCAGGAAATGATCTCCTTTTTCTAACTGATCCAGATCCGTAAACAGGCTTGCACTGGGAAGACCTCTGTGTGCAGAGATTACTGCGTGGGTATTTTCCCCGCCTACCGGAAGAGAACTTCCTTCCAGATGTCCTGCGCCTTTGTTCAGGACTTCTTCGGAAGTGGTATGGAAAATCGGAATCTTAATGTTGATTTTCGGTACTTCCACATATCCCATCATTCCGTCATTCAGGATGTTCAGACAGGATATATATTCGTCTCCTGGCTCATCTGATGCTGCTGCGATTGCGAAGGAATCAGGAAGAATACTCGGAAGAAGTGCTGCATTATATGCATTGGCTTTCTCCCATTCTTTCTCATAATCAATGGCTCCCTCACTGTTCTCCGTGCTGACTGTCGTTTCATACTCTGAGATCAGACGGCTTTGCCGGTAAGTATTCCACTGATTTGCCACCAGCGGATACAGCAACAAGGACAAACCGGCTAAAAATAAAATTCCTGCTATGATAATTGACATTTTTTTCTTCATCCGGGCTCTCCTTACTGTTGTATACTCAAGTGTCAGTTCTTTGTTCTTTTATCCTTTTTATCAAAAACGGGGCGGGCGAGCCGCCCCGTTTTCATGGGTTCTTCCGTTATCTCCAACGAGTGTACGGGCTTCCTTATTATTTCTGAGTTTTTCTTCTTGTTGCGAAGAACAGACCAGCTGCTACGATCATGATTGCGCAACCGCCGATGGTGAAGATTGTTGTACCGATACCACCGGTAGATGGCAGTGCACTCAGTTTTGTATTTTTAATATCTGTAACTGTTGTAGTGCTTTCGATTCTTGTAACGCTTCCTTCTTTGTCATAAGTAGCGGTATAGGTAGAAGTATTCTTTCCATCGATTGTAATGGTATAAGTATTCAGCGTACCGTCTTCGTTGTAAGTTGCTGCGATCACAACGGTATGTTCTGTTTTGTCAATGGTAAATCCTTCCGGAGCTGCTGTCTCTACTAAGGTGTAGGTTCCTGCATCCAGTCCGTTAAAGGTAAGTCCACCATCTTCACCGGATTCTGCTGTATAAACTTTTCTGGTCTTGGTATTGGTTAATGTAAAGGTTGCACCTTTTAATACTTCTACTACTTTTTCATCCGGTTCCTGACTCTTTTCTTCTACTTTACTGATCACGTTACCTTTTTCATCTACTTTGATGATCTGGTTCACTTTTTCTGTGTATCCCTGAGTAGCTGCGCTTAAAGCTGCACCGATGCTGAAGGTATAAGTATAAGTTTTGCTGTCTGTGGTTTTTACATCACCCTTCGGGTTGGTGGTGTAGGATAATGTTGCTTTGTTGGTATTCGGATCAAAGTTTACCGTTGCCTGATCATTTACAGTTGCGGAATAGGTTACTACCAGTTCCACGCCGCCATTTGCTTTTGCATAATCACTCTTAACTGTAAGAGTAAATCCGTGATCGGTTGTCTCCACCTTCTCGATCATATCAGCGGAAATATCTGCACCGTTGATCTTGATGCTGTTTTTGTCTAATGTCAGACCAGCACTCATGGTATCGGAAATGGCTACGGTTACGGTAGCATACTGTTTGCTGTAGGAAGGAATAGCAGTTGTGATTTTGAAATTAACTGTATCGTCAATTGCCACATCGTTTCCTTTTGCGGTTTCACCACCTACGATCTCTTTTTTAATAGAAGGAGTGGTGGATTTTGCATATGCATTGCTGGTTTTCAGAGTCCAGTTGGAATCTGCATTGACCGGGTTGGATGTCATGGTGTTGTCGCTTCCGTTTGCGGAATAGTATACACCAACTAACATTGGATTATATACTTCGTCAACCGTACCGGATACGATTACCAGCCAGTAACCTGCATTCAGGTCAGCTGTGAAATCTGTGTATTTTACATCATCTGCAACTGCTGCGCCTGTCATGGTTTTGCTTGTAAGAGTTACAGCACCGCTTGCAATCTGTTTTGCAATTGCGGTTACTTCATCGGAAGTCGGAGCCAGAACATCTGCGATCGCAAGCTTATTATCGGTTTTCACATATCCGGTAAATCCACCGTCATACTGTGCTTTTGTGATCTGGTATGCGGTTACGGTTGCTGCTTTTTCTACATTCTGTACGGTTCCTTTTGCTGTATCATTTGCTGTCGGTGTTGTTGCTGCGAATGTCGGTACGCTCATAGCCAGTACCATTACCATCGCCATAATCACTGATAAGATTCTTTTCACTTTACTCATATGATTTTCTCCTTTTCTTTTTTATTTCCTCTCTTTTATTTTCAGTGCCTTTTCTCCTTTTATTTGCACTGGAAATCATTGTTGTGGCTCGGAGGCCACTGAAATATTAAGTTTCCTTATTTTTTCAGCACCCCCTTGTCTCTTAATTTAAATATGATCAGAACGCCTGCAAAGATTAGCAGCATTCCACTCATCATGATTTGGAAGATTCCGGTGTGACCGGTGGATGGAAGGTTGTATAACACTTCATTTTTTACAGTGATTACATACACATCTTCTTTCTTCTCACAGGATGCGATATCCTCCGACGGTCCGGATACTGTTACTCTTGTATCACCTTCGGCTAAAACATTAATCGTAATCACTCCCGGTAATACTACATAGCCGTCCGGAGCTTTTACTTCTGTCAGTATGTAAGTACCATGTTCTAATGGTTCTTCCAGTACAAGACCTTCTTCATCAGAGATATACGTACCAGTTGTATTAGATCCAAGTTTCACCGGATTACCTTCGCTGTCTTTTAACGTGAATTCTGCACCTTCCAGTTTCAACTCTGTGTTGGTTCCGGTTTTAATGATTTTAATTTTTTCAGAATTCTTTGTGTTGGTAATGATCTGCTTATTGGCATCCTTGGAATCTTTTGAGTAGGTTACCTTGTAGGTATTATCATCGATAGTAGTGCTTCCATTATCCTGAATCATCGAGTATTTCCTGTTTTCGTATGTAATGGAACCCTTTTTATCCGGTTTCAATTCTCGAACACCACCATAATTATCGGTTTCTTCTACTATGAAAGAGCCCTGGAAATTATTCTGGCTGCTCAGTTTTAACACTTTGTCTTCAACCGGATCGCCATTTTTGTCAATCAGCTGTACAAGCACTACCTGTTTTTTAATATCGCTGGCATCCATGCCAACCCATTTCTTTTCGACCGTGATTTTTTCGACCTGAACAACCGGATCATTATAAGATTCCGTATGGTTAACGTCTTTATACGTATAGCTTATACTTGCAGAAGCATTGGACTTAAATCCTTTCTTTCCAGAAGAAGTTCCTGTGCTGACCGCCTGATAACCATCATCGCTTGCATCGGAAGGAGTATCTCCCACTGCGTTATAACTGTTTCCTGTCTGGTATTCCTGGAATGCTGCTTCATTTGGTACGACGTTAGTGATTGTCAGATAATAGTAATGATCTTTTTCCAACTTATGATTAGGTGCAAATGTCAGTGTCGCAGTTTTCGTAGTTGCATCATATCTTGCCACTGCTTTTTTTCCATTTGCGAATGTAACGGTGCCGCCTTGACTTAAACTAACTTTCTGAGTCGTACCAGTCGGAGTAAACGTTCCATCTGCATTTTTTACAGCTTCTTTAATTACCAGTTGGCTCGCATCTGTTGGATCTACATATTGGCTTAAAGTATCGGTGATTACTACATTTTCACATTCATATGTCAATACCTCTCCGACTATACTCTGGAATTTATCTCCCAAGTCTGCTACGTTTGTCAGATTACTTGGCTCTTTTGTAGATGCTGTTGTTTTATTTGCCACATCAGTTAAAATCTGTATTCCAGTTGTTGTTCTATCTTTCTCCGGGTATCCATACCAATCATATGTATATATATCTACATTATCAGGCAAACCTATGCCAATCGCATAAAACTTATCACAAGAAACTTTGGCTGCTGATGATAACGCATTATTATATGTTGCGGTATCTGTATAACTTCCGCCTCCCGATGGTCCATCACCATAATACGTTGGTTCACCATCCGTTAAGAAAATTACAATTTTCTGTGGATTTGGTCGGGCTTGTGTACTGCTACTTGTACTAATCGCATCTGCTCCCAACGATAGTCCTTTATCATAATTGGTTCCACCATCTGCCGACAAGGAGTCAACATAATCCACCAACTTATTTCCATTAACCCAGTTTTTAGTTTTCAGATTTGCCTTTTTTGCAAATGTAACCAGTTTATAACGAACATCTACAGTGTTATTGCTATTGAATGTTTTAACCAGTCCTTTGATTGCTTCCTTAGTAACTTTCAATTTTGTTTTGTTCTGATTATTTATAGTTACTTTGTCCCCCATACTTCCGGAGGTATCAACAATCAAAACAACATCCACATTTGCTTTTTTGGTCTCTGTTCCTACGGTTCCGGATACATCTAACGTAATATCATATGTTCCATCACTATTTCGTTTGATGTATTTTTCATGGTATATATTTGTTTCCGGATCATCCGTTGTGCCGCCGTCGTTTACCACGTAATTGTTTTTAAATTCAACGGAACGAGCATCTTTATTTCCTACAGTGATACTTCCCTGTGTTTCCTGATCGCTGTTTGTTCCGTCGATAAATAAGGAAGTATTTCTTGTATATCCATCCACATCCAGATTACCGTCTGTTGCCTGTTCGCTGACATTCAAAGTATCGAACTCACTTTGTGGTATCGACAATACATAGGTTCCGATATAAGTTCCTACAGAATCCGCATCACCAGACCAGCTCCATGACAGATCACTATAGCCAAGCGTATGAGATCCAACCGTAAATGTCAGTTTGTTTGCCAATGCACGGGCATTTGTATACGTTAAACCTGTGATTGTTTTTGTCAGTGTGACGGTTGCTGTGCCTTCTACCGGTGTCAGTCTATCTCTTGTCAACTTGATATTATCCAGGAAGTTTCCAACCGTTTTGTTTCCAGATGCTGTTGTACCTGCTACAAAGAAAAATCTGGTGGAGTACTGTTCTGAACCTTCCGGTACATTATACACACCCTGGTGAGTGGTCCACTTCTGATCGTCATCTCTGTAACTTACAACTGTCGCGCCGGAATAGTTTTCCGGATGATTAACAATATCCTGTGCTTTTGCTTCTGTTGTTACATCATACTGTTTTGCCAATGCCGTAGACATGATCAAAACGTACATCGTATCATATTCCGATGTGTTATCAGCCCTAGATCCTCTGGCACGATGGGACAGCTGATAGTTTAATGTCTCACCTGGTGTTGTCAGAATATCCTGATATAATGCACCTGCTGCTTCACAGTTTAGTTCTGCAAACTGATTTCCCTCGGCTGCTCCGTCCGAACCGTACCAACTGTATGGACTCTTATAAGAATCATCTTTGGTATTGATAATTTCAATATCACAACCAGCCTTGCCTCCGGTTCCAATTCCAGTTGTCTGCCATACGCCACCGCTTGAAGCATAATCTGCATTTGAATACTGGTAATGATTATAGTCTTTGTATTTATCCCGAACATTCGGAGTTTCGAATCCACCGTTTCGCACCTCATAATAAGAAGTAACACTGTAGGTTCTGCTTTCTGCTATCGCAGTAGTTCCGTTCTTTGGCAGACCACTGTTCTCGATATCACTCTTATTGAAAACTGCAACTTTATATTGTACGCTTGTATTCGTCACATTGTTTTCTGTGTATCCTAGAGCTCCTCCATTCAATGCGATATAAAGTTCTGTTCCGTCAGCTTTGATATCGGAACCAAGTCTTTTTCCAGCACTGCTTGTGTATGTAGTCGGTTCCTGTGCTTCGAATGCACCACCATTAATGCTTCTGTACCACACATAACCATACTCTTCGGTATTGTCTGCTGTATAGGATGCCGTCAGTTTACCGTTATCATCAGTCAGGGTCACCGAGTTATTTGTCGTATCTGCTGCGTAGGTTGTTGGATCAGGAGTCTCTTCTGACGGATCCTGAACTGTTGAATCATCCACCCTATCCTCTCCAGGATCTTCCTGTTCCGGTGTATTTTCTACATAGCATCCATAGATTGTAGATTGTCTTCCTTCCATCTGAATCTTGGAAGCAGTTCCGTCTTCATTCAATTCAATATCTGACAGATCATAGTCTTCATCAATATTTTCAATACTCTGACCAGCTTCCTGAAGTTGTTTTACCAGTGCTGCTCTCTGAACAATCTCTTCCAGTTCTTCTTTATCTCCGGCCACTGTCGGGTTTGCCGGATCCAGATAGAAGACTGTTGCGTTCTCTACATCGTCAATCTGTGTTTTGTCACCTGTCATGGTGATCTTGATCGGCTGCAGAGATTCTGTTTCTGTCCCGTCTACTTTGAATCTGATGTTGTATGCTACATACTGACCAAGTTCTTTTTCAGCCGGAATCTTTTCTTTCATCAGATTTTCCAGCTGAGCTTTTTCAGCATCTGTCAGTGTGTTGACTTCCATTGTGATCTGGGAACTTTCTCCTACCTGAAAAGCTCCCTCCGGAATTTCTGCACTTACTGTTGCAATTACATTTCCAAGCTCGTCTGTGAAGTCCTGCTTCAGATCCATCTTCTGATTATAAGTTACGGTTTCACCGTTTTCTTCTCCCTGCGGAGTCTGCGCTTCCCCAACTGCTGCATTCGTATTTTCAGAAGTTGTTGTTGTCCCTTCTGAAACAGTTGCAGGTTCTTGGGCTGCAGGTGTCTCTGCTGCCGGTGCTTCTGTTGTCGGCTGTTCTGCTGCAGGTGTTTCCGCTGTCGGCTGTTCTGCCGGAGCTGCGACGGTTGTTTCCGGTTCTGCGACCGGTTCTGCGGTGACTTGCTCCACCGGTGCAGTTTGCTCCTCGGCTACTGCCTGGCCTTCATCTGCTGCGTAGGCAGCCACGTCCATGTCATTGGCAACGGCTTCGTCCTGAGTCTGTACTTCCGCTTCCTGTGGGTATTCGGTCTGTCCGGTCTCGGATGCGAATATGAAGCTGCTGTTGCTTATGGCAACGACCATGCAAAGCACTAATGCCAGCAGTCTTTTCTTTCCTTTACTTTTCATGGCTTCCTCCTTCCTCTTCATCCAAAGCACTCTCAATCAGTTTTAATAATTCCAAAGCACTGCGGAACTGCTGCTTTTCTTTTTTATCTACCCAGGTCACTGAACCCTGCCAGGTAGCATTCTGCCTGTCATAAATGTTTAAGATAAAGGTTTCCGTTTTCTTCGTAGAATCGCTCACAGCTGTTCCACCTCCTTATATGATCCCGTTCTCTATAGTAGTATTATATAAAACGCACCGTTACGAAAAGCATTACACTCATTATTATCTTTTACTTTTTTTTATTTTTTCTTATTTTTGTAACGTTTCATCCAAACTATTATCGAAAATAGCGGATTTTTCCTCATTTCTTCTATCTATATGTTATGTTTTTGGATTTATGGCTGCTTTTTCTGAAAATTTATCTCCTTGGGACAATCAAAATTGATCCAGTGGATCAATTTTGATTATCGCTGCAATCGTCAAAATCTCGTGCAAGCACGGACTTTGACTCGTTGCCCACGTAAAAAAAAGAACTACCGCCTTCTCAAACGATAGTTCTCTTCTGTCTTTTATTTTCTTCCCAGTATCGCATCCATCTCTATGATCAGTTCCAGCACACTGCGAAATTCCATCTCCCGCTTTCCTTCTTTCCATGCCAGAATTCCCTGCCAGGTAGCGCTCTGGCGGTATTTTACATAGATATGAAACGTTGCACAGGTGCCGCTCTGCTCCATCAGCTGACGGTACTCCATACTTTTTTCCTGTTTTTCTCTGATTTTCTGTTTTTCCGATCGGAACTCACGAAGAACCACGGAGGACTCCGGAAAACGGATGCTGTCATAAAACTCTTCCATATATCGGATCAGCTGTACGATATTTTCAAAGGACTGTGGTTCCCGGGAATAACAGTGATATAGTCGACCGGATATCTCGCTGGCCCTACTCTCGTCCACGCACACGGTAATGAGGTTTGGCGCTGCCAGTATTTCTCCATTCCAATATTGACTCATGTTTCACACTCCTGTTCCTAGGTAGTTATTTCCAGTGAAATTCATTTTTCTGAAAACTTAATCTTGCATTAGGGTTTTCCACCTCTGCGATGGAAGAAACATAGTATTCCAGGTATCGGTTCCAGGATCCGTGTCTGTCGGTAAAACGACCGGCGATCCTGCGGAAAATCATATCACAGTTTTCCTGATTGACTCCCACCAGAAGAATCAGAAACTGTGACGGACTGTATTTGGAAAAGGAATCTCCGCAGCGAAGGCTTCCTTTTACCGCCCGGTGAAGTTCCATGGACATCACATCCAGTTTTTCCCGGTTTTCCATCGGATGCCCGTTGCCGTCTGTCAGCGAACATACCATTAAAAATGCGGACTGTCCGTTTCGTTCGATCAGTCTGCGCACCAGACGGTAATTGTCACGGAAACTCGGAAGGCTGCAGTAAAAAGCGCCATCCTCATACTCCGGTTCTTTCAGATCTTCTTTGATCTCCCCTGCCGCATGGTACGTTCTTCCCATCCGTTCGCTCATCTCCTGGAACTGGTTCATCATCCGCTCCGAAGGTGTGATTCCCAACTCTTCAAAGAACATCCTGGATGTAGCGTCATACAGCTGATACGCTTCTTTATAACGGTTCATTCCCATCAGTGCATCAATCTTTACGGACTGCCACTCGTCAAACGGATAAATCTCCATCGCCGTATCCGTCAGTTCCAGAATCGTATCGTATTCCTGTTGTTCTTTCTTATATTCACACAGACTGCGGAGGGCTTTCGAATATTTTTCTTTGTAATGGACACTGTTCATAATCACCCAGTCTTCGCCGGACTGCATCGGAAGAAGTTCTCCCTTATACAGACGGCACGCCTGCTCCCACAGTTCCATCTTCTTCGCTTTCTCTTCCGCCTGTTCCCCTTCCCGGATCAGTTCCACGAAACGCACTACATCCAGATCTGTTTTCATCGGACTGCGCCAGTAAAAAACACCTTTTTCTTTTACGATATAATCGTACTCCGGCAGCCCTGCCTCGATCAGCATCTTGCGCAGACGGAACACGGTGACACGCAGGTTATTTCCCACATTTGCCAGTTCCTCTCTTCCAAACAGATCATCCAGCAGCTGTGCTCTGGAGATTCCACCGTTTCCCTGATTCTCTGTCAGGCTGGAATGCAACAGGATCTGCAGCAATTTTACTGCCTTAGTTGCCGAGTTTCTTTTGAACGTGATTGGCTGATCTCCATAGGTTATGGAGAATCTTCCCAACATATTCACTTTGAGTTCCGGTAACTGATTATCCATAGTGTTCCCTCCCCTCACTTACTCTCCACTTTTATCAGACAGGCAAAATGTACTCCCACTTCTGCCCCTATAAAGCAAAATCACCTCCGATAAGTTTTTATCGGAAGCGACTTCTCGGTGACTTTATTGTAGTCAGTAATTCCGGCTTTGTCAACGCAAAGCATTACACTTTTTTATTTTTCCACACACAGACCGTAGCGGATCCAGAGTTTTCCACCAACGTTCTGCTTTTTATACACCATCCTGTGGCTCTTTTCCTCGAAACAATCCAATGTGTAGATTTCATATGGTGCCAGTTTTTTCCCTCCGAACTTTGCTCTCTGGAGGATCTCCATCGAACGGCGATACCAGCGCTCCGGAACCTCCGGAAAATGCTTTCGGATCGCGTCAAAAAACTGTTCGGAACTTGTCATTTCCTCTGTCCGTACTCCTGCAACAGCCGCCAGTTCACGGAATGCATTTACATAATATTCCGCAATTTCTCCGTTTTCCATTTCTTTCTGTCCCGGCGTATCTGCACACGAATCGCACGCTACAATTCCAGAAGCAGATACAAAAAGAATCCGCCATACAGAATCACCAGTACGATATTTGCCAGTAAGCCCGGCAGATCTTTGTCTTCTTCCGGCTCCTCTTTCTTCGAAGAACCGTTACCGGTTCCCTCGGCTGCCTGCAATCCGTCATCCTGCCGGGAAGTTCCTACCTGATATGCCGGTTTTCCTTCCACCATCTGATCACCTGCCAGTCTTTCTTTCCCTGCATCCGCCATTTCGAAACCGTTGTTGGCAGATACATATACTTTCTGTAGGCACCTGTATTTTTTACCGTTACTTCTGTTCTTGTCAGACTCTGCTCCTGGTTGTTCCGTGTCAGTTCTTCATACCGGTCATACTGAGACAGCGGCGAAAAATTTTTCCGTCTCAAGCCACTGCAGCATACCCTCGTATTCGCCCTGATAGGCACTCGCATCCACCGGCTCCCAGGAGGTTCCGGTATACGTTCCCCCGACAAATCCACGAAGATACAGTTCCTGCGGGGTATCCATATGGATCTGCAGCCGCTCCTCTTCGCCATGCTGCAGACCTGCTGCTTTACTCAGATTTCCTTTCGGAAGGGTATCTCTTCCGTAACGGAATTCCTCCACACCGTCTTTTACGCCCTGTTTCCAGTTCTCCAGCGCAGCCATTCTCTGATACCCTCCGGTCAGCCCGAAGATTCCCGCAAGGATGACAAGTGCCAGAACCGTACTGCCCACATTGTATCGTCCCGGCTTTCTGTCCGGTACACTATAATATAGGAAAGTTTTCACCACGGCAAGCAGAAGCACACAGACTCCCAGCCACATCGTTTTGCCGCTCAGTACGCTTCCCGCTGCCAGTGCGATCATGGAAAGCAGGAACCGACCCCACTGCTTTCTCTGTCGGATCTGCGCAGCAACAAAGGAAACCAGCGGTACCGCCAGAAGTCCCCACATAAGCACGGATCTTATCCATGCACTGTCTCCCACCTGAAACTGCCCGAGAGTCGTGCCGAAACGATGATTCCAGAGCTGTGTCACCTGATTGACCAGGAGTAACATTTCCTGTGCCAGCATGGACACCGTGAGTGCGAAACACACAAGGCTTCCCAGATAGATACCACGTCGGACATATTCTTCTGTTTTCGGATTTTTTTCTGCTGCCAGACGTGCCCCTGAAACAGCTGCTCCGACCAGCATCGCAGCCAGAAGGCTGATGTCTAATCCCCACCGGCGATACTTCCTACGGTGTGTTCCAGCCCCATGCGGATCAGACTTTCGCTGAGCGCAGCCGTGAGTGCCAGAACGGCATTGTTGCGTTCGGTATCAATCACCGTTCCATCGGTGTGTTTCATCACATCCTACAAGATCAGCACACTGTAGTTTGCCGGATAGGCAAATTCCCGGACGATCAGATTATCCAGCTTACTTGACAGTTTCCAGTGGATGCTCCCCAGATCAGGATCTGCACCTGGCTGTCCCGTTGACAAACGGGGGGCAAATTTTGAGAGCATAGAAATTGTTTTATTTTGATAATTTTCTTCATTTTCATGCAAATTAATATCTTCAACCAACAATTTTCCAATTTCCATATATGTTCTTAGAAGAGTATTATTCACTTCAACTACAACATATGTTCTTGCCTCTTGAAGTAATTTTTGGATTTTATTTATCATCTTATTATCCGCTAATTTGTCCATGCTTTCTCCTTCTATACCATCAACTAACATCCCTACACTTATTATATCAGTTTCCCCCTGATAGTAGTTGTAAAGACTTCACATTTTTCATATTTTAGGGATACTTTGTGCTGTACATAAAACCCCCGAGGATGTCAAGTCATTGCTACAAAAAATATGCGGCTTTTTTGCCACGAAAATGGCTTAAAACCGCATATTTCTGTATAGAGGACGTTATATAATTGTCACAAAGTGGGTGGGGAGGATGTTATGTCATTGTCAAACTAATATGGATTATCTTTGAAATATAAATGTAAGTTTGTATGTCTTTCTAATGAATGCACCCCTTCTTTTATATATCTCCACGAAGCTGGATATATATCCGGCACTCCATTTGCCACTTCATCAGTCAAGAAATCCACAAATAATTTCTCTTTACCCTGAAACTCCTCATAAAATGCATCTGCATACTCACCTTTCAGTTCATCTGGCAAATTCTGTTCATTATACAAAGAATGATCTAAATTTGATGACATAAAATATCCAATATATCGAATACCTTTAATGTTATCTAAACCAAGCAAATAATCCATCATTGCACTTTTGTTTTCATTTCTTTCTTTAACTGCATTAACATTTTTACAACTTATTTGTTTTTCCGTATACAGGAAATGTGAGGTTTCCCCTTTTACTATGGATTCTGAAGGAATATACGTTCCATCTGTATCAAAAATATGAACTATTTCCAAAATATCCCTCTTATATAATTTTTTATATTTCCTATATTCATCTACTTTTTCATATATGATATCTTCTACATTCGACTTATCGACATTTTCATCACTTGTAATATCTCCACCCATAAATTTAAAAACGATATCTTTATGGTTGTATATTTTTTGAAATATTTTCTCCAATGCTTTTTTGTCTGAATTACCTTCTACAATAAATACAACTGTTTTTTTTGGTTCTTCCTTTGCCTTTTTTGCCATCCTATTCACCCTCATTCTGAAGCTTTTTTCTGAATTCATCTGAAAATTTAATTTTCACTTTTCTTTCCGGATGACAAGCTTTCCTAAAAGCATACCCTATTGATTGTAAATCAGCCTCATCATATAACTCTTCTTTTTGTCCCCCCACCGTAATTGTTCTAAGATAAAAATCTCTCGGGTTATGATTCTTTTCTTTTCCAATTAAGCGTATATAACGATTTTTAGGGTTAATCGTTGTACAAATAATGTTTTTTATATCCAATTTTTCAAATGCACGCAAATTATGAGATGTGAATATCAATTGACCTTTTGCTTCATCATTCAACACACCTAAAATTTCACCCAAAAGATATTCAAAAATACCAGAATCCAGTTCATCTACAACTAAGCAAATTTGTGGATAATTATACAAAGCAATAAGATAATTTAAAAGTGAAATTATTCTTTTTATTCCCTCTGATTCATAACGTGTTAAAAATTCTTTATCATTACGTATAGAATATACCTCAACAAAAATATTTTTATTTCCTTGTTCATCTGGTTCTTCATTTATATTTCGTAATTCTATACGTAAATTAGGAATAATGGCTTTTAATGCTATATTAATGGCATCAATTGCAGCTTTTAACTGAACGTATAAGCTTTCTGGGATTTTGCCTCTGCCATTCATAACTAATGGCAAACATCCCTGCATTACAAAATTTTCATTTTCAGAATGAATATTAACCGGCAAAATGGCATTTCTGTTAATATCCGCTAATTGATTTATTTTTACAACTTGAAAATATAACTTTCCAAAACTCGACAGTCCTTTTATAACTGTTGCCAGCTTTTTTTCTTCATTATTCTTTTCATCATCTTCCGATATTTTGTTTAAAAATAAATCATTAAAAAATATAGAGAGATTTCTTTGTGCACAAAATACTGCTAAATTTTGCATTCCTTTGTCCAATACAGTTACACCTTTAAATTCTTTTTTATGTTCAGTCTGAAATTCTACTGAAACATCTTCTAAAATAGAGTTTTGATTATAATAAGGATTGCTGAATTTTAAATCTCTTATCCCTTTCCACGTAGCTCCTCTATCCCAATACGTAAGTTTTTCAGAAACTAATTTGATTTTCTTTTCATCTTTATCTACATTTAATATTACATCATAACAAGCCTTATATTTTTGCTGTAAATATTCTATATAAAAAGTCGTAATCAATCTTGTTCCAACCACACAATCTATTAAACCTTCATACGGTTCATATGGCACTTCTTCACCTGCCAAAATGGATTTCAAAATATCTAATGCTTCAACTAATGCTGTTTTACCTGAGCCATTCTGTCCATAAATGCCAACAATATCATTTTTCTGGAGTACAGCTTCTTTTTCAACTGAACTATAATTTATATAGCGAAGTTCACCATAATTAACATTTTTAAAATCAATCAATTCATTTTTTATAATTCTAACCAAAAATTTATTCTCCACAAAAACACCTCCTAGACATGCTTTTCTTTTACTTCATACGATATCCCAATTATATCAAATCCATACAAAATGTCCAGATTTAAAAATATTTTTCAAAATTATTTTTCTTTCCATTTCACCTCCACTCTCCCGTCATCATACACATATATTCCCTGCACATATTCTTCCAGCATCTCTCGTGTCAGATTCTCATAGCCTAAATACTTCAACATTTGCTCCACCGGAACATTCTTTTTCATCA
>OBIA01000504.1_pt1 | contig 25576 bp, 22 predicted proteins | sample 1519911 | NCBI WGS metagenome assembly OBIA01 (sample SAMN04209236, study PRJEB22552) | human gut metagenome | biome: gut; material: feces | host: Homo sapiens | place: USA: Oklahoma | reverse complement strand
CGACATCTTCCCCCGGCGCGGGGGAAGTCTTTCCTCAAAGGGAGAGCCCTTGGCAGTACGGTAAACTTTTCGGTTTTGCCAAAGGCTCCCACTTTTGGGGGAGCTGTCACCGAAGGTGACTGAGAGGGCGAGCCCGTTTGCCGAACATGATTTTTACTCTTTGTATTGAAAAATTGCGCCGCCCCATGTCAGGCCACCGCCAAAGCCGATGCAGGCCAGAAGCTGGCCCGGCTGCAGCTGCCCGTTCTCGGCAAGCTCGTTCAGGGCTACCGGGATGCTGGCGGCGCTGGTGTTGCCGTGGCGGTCCATGTTCTTGTAGAACTTTGCCGGGTCGGCCTTCAGCGCCCGCACGCAGTGGTCGATGATGCGGCTGTTGGCCTGATGGCAGACCACCCACTCAAGATCATCGAGGGTCAGCTGTGTTTCATCCAGCACAGTGTGCAGGCACTTGGGCAGGGCATCCACTGCAAAGCGGAATACGGCCTTGCCGTCCATGGTGATGGGCGCAGAACCTGTGCGGTTCGGCCCGCCCGCATGGAGAACATCGCTGCCGCGTGCGCCCAGCGTCAGAGCAAAGGGAGTGTCCGACAGCTGAAAAATGGCAGCACCGGCTCCATCCCCAAACAGTACACAGGTGGAGCGGTCGGCGGGGTCCATCAGGCGGGAAAGGGCTTCGCACCCAATGACGAGGGCATACTGTCCACCCAAAGTTGTCAGCAGTCCCCGCGCCACGGCTATGCCGTAGAGGAAGCCGGAACAGGCCGCGTTGACATCCAGCGCAGGCCGGTCCTCGGGAAGGCCCAGCGCCGCCTGCACCTGACAGGCTACACTGGGGGTCGCGTCTGGGGCGGACAGGGTGGCACAGATGCAGCACCCGATCTGCGCAGGGGCAAGGCCGCTGCGGGCCAAAGCCTGCTTTGCGGCGGAAATGGCCAGCGTGGCGGCAGATTCATCCTCCGTGCACCAGTGCCGGGTGCGGATGCCGGTGCGGCTGGTGATCCACTCGTCACTGGTATCCACCATGCGGCTCAGATCTTCGTTGGTGACCGTTCGGCCGGGGATGGCCCCGCCGGTGGCGATCAGCTGTAAACCACTCATGCGTTCCTCGTTTCTCCGATCTGGCGGTATTTTTTATAGCGCTGGTCGGCCAGCTGGCGGCCGCTCATGCGGCACAGCTCTTTCAGGTGCACCCGCAAAGCAACATCCAACTGTTCAAACAAGGCTGCGTGGCTGCGCTGTGCGCCGCCCAACGGTTCCGGGATCACCTGCTCCACGATGCCATCGCTGTACAGATCCTGCGCAGTCAGCTTCATCATCTCGCAGGCTTCGCCGCTGCGGGAAGCATCCTTCCACAGAATGCTGGCAAAGCCCTCGGGGCTGAGCACCGAGTAAACGGCATTTTCCAGCATGAGGATGTGGTTTGCCACACCCAGTGCCAGCGCACCGCCGGAAGAGCCTTCGCCGGTGACAACGGCAATGACCGGCACGGTCAGGCCGCTCATTTCCATCAGGTTGCGTGCAATGGCTTCGCCCTGACCGCGCTCCTCGGCATCCTTGCCGGGGTAAGCGCCCGGCGTGTCAATGAAGGTGATGATGGGCCGGCCAAACTTTTCGGCCTGCTTCATCAGGCGCAGGGCCTTGCGGTAGCCCTCCGGCCCCGGCATACCAAAGTTACAGGCCAGATTTTCTTCCAGTGTGCTGCCCTTGCGGTGGCCGATGACCGTCACCGGCAATCCGTGAAAACGGGCGATGCCGCCCAGAATGGCAGGGTCTTCCTTGCACTGACGGTCGCCGCGCTGCTCAAAGAAGTCGGTGAACAGGGCAGAAACAGTCTCATCAATGTGGGGGCGCTCCGGGTGCCGGGCCAGAAACACCCGATCCTCGGCGGTCAGCGGGCCGCAGGTGCGCAGGATCTCGTCCTCTTCCACAGCCAGCTCTGCCAGCTCGGAGGCATGGGCCGTGATGGCATCCATCTCGTTGCCGCTGCCTTTCAGCGCGGCAATCTGGGCATCCAGCGGAGCCAGCTGCTCTAAAATTTCCTTGATCATTCGTGTTTTCCTCCTGCATGGAGCTGCAAGACCTGGATCAGGGTATCCCGCAGCTGGCTGCGGGGCACCACCTGATCCACAAAGCCGTGCTCCATCTGGAACTCGCTGCGCTGGAATCCGGCAGGCAGCTTTTCGCCAATGGTCTGCTCAATGACCCGCGGACCTGCAAAGCCGATCAGCGCGCCAGGCTCTGCCAGCATGATGTCGCCAAGGCTTGCAAAGCTGGCCGTCACACCGCCGGTGGTGGGGTGGGTGAGCACACTGATGTACAACCCGCCCTTTGCCGAAAAGCGCTGGATGGCGGCACTGGTCTTTGCCATCTGCATCAGGCTGAAAATGCCCTCCTGCATCCGCGCGCCGCCGCTGGCCGAAAAAATAACCAGCGGCAGGTGCTTTGCGGCGGCGTACTCGATGGCGCGGGTGATCTTGTCGCCCACGGCAGTGCTCATGCTGCCCATGAAAAAGCGGCTGTCCAACACGGCAGCCACGCAGGCCACCCCGCCGATGCGGCCGGTGGCCGTTACAGCGGCTTCGCGCAGGCCGGTCTTGTTCTGGGCGGCGGCAAGCTTTTCACGGTAGCCCGGAAAATGCAGCACATCCTGTGGAGCAAGGTCGGCATCCAGTTCCCGGAAGCTGCCGTGGTCCAGCACCAGACTGAGCCGGTAGTACCCGCCAATGGGCATGTGGTAGCCGCAGTTGGGGCAGACGTAAAGGCTTCTTGCCCACAGGGGGCGTGCGGCGCGGCGGCCGCACTGCTTGCACTCCACAAACTGCTGCTCGTGCCAGACGGCACCGGCATCCCGCTTGGCCTTCAGCTGGAAGGTGCGCTCCCGCATTCGGCCGGGGAAAAGATCTCGGATATCGTTCATTGCTTTTTGCCTCAGATATGTGCAGTGATGTAGTTGTAGATATCGCCCACGGTCTTGAGCTTTGCCAGCTCTTCGTCCGGGATGGACACGCCGCAGGCATCTTCCAGAGCCATGTTCAGCTCCACGGCATCCAGACTGTCGGCCTCCAGATCCTCGGTCAGGCTGGCCTCCATGGTCACCTTGTCCTCGTCGCAGTTCAGGGTATCAACAACGATCTTCTTCATTTCTTCAAACGTCATGGTAGTAGTCTCCTTTGATTTGTTTTGAATATCTAAATTTTTTGAAGTTTCTTGCGAACACGACCATTATAGCCGAATCGTTGGATAAGTCAAGAATAATAGTTAAAATATTTTATCTTTTACAATTCTGACACAGTTTTCTTCCTTTTATATATTGTCCTCTTTTACGCCGGTGTGCAGTGTGGTATACTTGACCCAGCAGTCTGAGAACAGTGTTTCCCTGTGAGGGAAAGGAGCCTTCCGATGATTACGATTTCAGAGCGCAGAGAGCATGAATCTGCAAAAAGTTTTGTTCTGCGGGTATTGATCGATAATATTATCAATACCCGTCTGGAGCCGGGTGAAAAACTGAACGAGCCGGAATTGTGCGAACAGCTGGGGGTGAGCCGCACCCCCTTCCGGGAAGCAGAGCTGGAGCTGGCGCAGCGGCGGCTCATTGAGATCCGGCCCAAGATCGGCACCTATGTTTCTCTCATCGATGCAGAGCTGGTGGAAGAAGTGCGCCATCTGCGCGCTGTGCTGGAAGCAGAGATCGCCCGCATGGCGTGCGAAAAGCTGACCCCGGCGGATATCGACCAGCTGTGGGAGAACGTGGCGCTCTGGCGCATGTACATTGAGCGTGCACAGGAAGAAAAGATCTTTGAGCTGGACAAGGGGTTCCACCGGCTGCTTTATGTGCAGTGCGGCTGCCCGTACTGGTACGATCTGGTGGAAAATCTGGCTCCGCATTTTGACCGCACCACCATCCTCAGCTTCCGCTGCAGGCCCGCAAAAACGATCTACGAAGATCACGTCAGCCTGCTGAAAGCCATTGAACAGAAGGATGCGGCGGCAGCACACCGCATTGCCGGGCAGCATATGCAGCGCTACACGGAGAACCTTTCTGCGATCCGGGAAGCATTCCCACACTATTTCAAAGCCTGAAACAACCGTATCACGTTCAGAAATGCCGTATCTATGCCAAAAGATGCGGCATTTTTTTGTGCAGTTTTTTGCCGGAAACGGCTTGACAGAGATCATGAAATGTTATATATTTTAGTCAATGAAATATATAACATAAGAGCCGGATCTCCAAATCAGGAAGAAAGGTGGATACCATGAAAAAACAATACGATGTGGTCATCATCGGTGCGGGTGTCGTGGGCAGCGCCATTGCACGCGAACTTTCGCGCTACAAATTGAGCATTGCAGTGCTGGAAAAAAATCTGGATGTCTGCAACGAGACCAGCGGCCGCAACTCCGCTGTGGTGCACGGCGGCTTTGCCAACCCCATTGGAAGCCTGAAAGCAAAATGCTGCGTGGAAGGCAACAAGATCATGGGCCAGCTGGCCGAAGAGCTGAACTTCCCGTTCAAGCGTTGCGGCAAGGTGCTGGTGGGCAACACCCCCGAGGACATGGAGCAGCTGGAGCGCACCATGAAGCAGGGCGCTGTCAACGGCTGCACCGGCCTGGAGATGATCGATGAAGCAAAGCTGCACGAGCTGGTGCCCGCCGTGGTGGGCAAGTTTGCCATGTGGTCCAAAAACAGCGGCATCATGGACCCGTTCCTGTACACGGTGGCTCTGGCCGAGAACGCACACGCCAACAGCGTGGACTTCTTCTTTGACCACAAGGTAGAGGCTATCACCCGGGAAAATGAGCTGTACTACCTGCATACTGCCCATGGCGATTTCTGCACCCGCTGGGTGGTCAACGCCGCTGGTCTGGGCGCAAAGCAGATCTCCGACCTGCTGGGCCTGACCGGCTACCGTGTCATCGGCTCCCGCAGCAACTACATCATCCTGCACAAGCGCATGGGCAAGCTGCTGCCCATGCCGGTGTACCCGGTGCCCAGCAACACCTATATGGGCATCCACATCACCCCCACCGTGGACGGCAACGTGACTGTTGGCCCGGACGCGGAGAACACCGATGTGCTGGACGACTACGGTGTGCCGCAGGCCAACATGGACAGTCTGGCCGTGGAGGGCGCAAAGCTGTGGCCCCACATCTTCAAAAAGGATCAGATCCGCACCTTCGCCGGCATCCAGCCCAAGTGGGTGGATGAAAACGGTGCCATTCAGGACTGGAAGGTGGAGATCCGGGACGACGTGGCACCCAATGCCGTCAACCTCGTGGGCATTGAATCCCCGGGCCTGACCGGCAGCGTGCCGCTGGCCCGCTACGTCATCGGCCTGATGCAGGAGCGCGAAAAGTTTGAGGAAAACCCAGACTTTGACCCGCACCACAAGGGCATCGTCAAGTTTGCCGAGTGCACGCCGGAACAGCAGGCAGAGCTCATCGCGCAGGACCCCGATTACGGCGAGATGATCTGCAGCTGTGAGGAAGTGACCAAGGCCGAGATCCTGCAGGCCATCCACAACCCGCTGGGCGTTTCCACCATGACCGGCATCAAGTACCGCACCCGCGCCATGATGGGCGGCTGTCAGGGCGGCTTCTGCCAGATGAAGATCGAACACTTCATTGAGCAGGAGCTGGGCACCGAGCCGGAGAATGTGCGTTACAGCCGTCAGGGGTCATGGGTACTCACCGGCAATATGCGAAAGGAGGAGAACTGAGCGATGGAACAGAAAGACGTTGTGATTATCGGCGGCGGCCCTGCAGGTCTTGCCGCAGCGGTGGAGCTGCACAAGCAGGGCATTCGCAACATGATCATTCTGGAGCGCGAGGCGATGCTGGGCGGCATCCTGCGCCAGTGCATCCATGACGGTTTCGGTCTGGGCCGCTTCGGCGAGAGCCTGTCCGGCCCGGAATATGCACAGGCGTTCATGGATGAAGTGAACAAGCGTGAGATCCCTTACGAGACCAGCGCCACGGTGCTGAGCCTGACGGAGGATCGTGTCGTCACCGCCTCCACCCGCAGCGGCCTGCGCCAGTATCAGGCAAAGGCTGTGGTGCTTGCCATGGGCTGCAAGGAGCGCAGCCGCGGCGCACTGGGCATTCCCGGCGAGCGTCCGGCGGGCGTGTTCACCGCAGGCACCGCGCAGGCTTACATGAACCTCTACAACCGGATGCCCGGCAAGGAGGTCGTCATCCTCGGCTCCGGCGATATCGGCATGATCATGGCACGCCGCATGACGCTGGAAGGTGCTCATGTGCAGGCAGTGTTCGAGCTGATGCCTTACCCCTCCGGCCTGCCGCGCAACATCGTGCAGTGTCTGGATGACTACAATATCCCGCTCTATCTCAGCCACACCGTCACCGGGATCCATGGCCGTGACCGTCTGACCGGCGTGACCATCTCCGAGGTGGACGCGAACCGTCGGCCCATCCCCGGCACCGAGAAGGAGTACAAGTGTGATACGCTGATCCTCTCCGTGGGCCTGATCCCGGAGAACAAGCTGCTGGAGGATGCCGGCATCGCCATTGACCCCCACACCAACGGCGCTGTGGTGGACGAGAACCTGCAGACCAACGTGCCCGGCGTGTTCTCTGCCGGCAATGTGCTGCATGTGCATGATCTGGTGGACTTTGTTTCCATGGAGTCCGAGGCACTGGCACGCCACGCTGCCGCCTACGTTGAGGGCAAGGGCATCGACCCCTGCACGCTGGACGTGAAGTGCGGCGAGGGCGTGGGCCACACCATTCCGCAGAAGGTCAGCGGCAAGAACGACTTCAGCCTGTCGCTGCGCGTGCGGAACCACTACCGTGACTGCCGCATCGTGGTGCGCCAGAACGGTGTGGAAGTTGCTGCCAAGAAGATGAAGAAAGCCATTCCTGCGGAGATGATCCAGTTCAAGGTCTCTGCTGCCAAGCTGCAGGAAACGGGCGCACTGGAGGTGTCGGTGGAATGAAAAAGCAATTTACCTGTATCGTCTGCCCCAACGGCTGCGAGATCGAAGCCGAAGTTGAAAATGGTCAGGTGATCTCGGTCACCGGTCACACCTGCCCCCGCGGCGAACAGTATGTCCGTCAGGAGCTGACTGCGCCCCGCCGCACCATCGCCAGCTCAGTGCTGGTCAAGGGCGGCGAGCTGCCTGTCACCAGCGTCCGCCTGACCAAGGCCGTCCCCAAGGATATGATCTTTCCGGTGATGGACGAGATCCGCAAGGTGGTGCTGACCGCCCCCGTCAAGGCAGGCACCGTCGTGCTGCACAACGTCTGCGGGCTGGACAGTGACGTGATGGTCACCAAGAATGTGGATGCCTGCTGACCGGCTGAAATAAAGAAATACGGAAAAACAGCCCTGATCGTCTGCCTGCTTTTACAGCGGACACGGTCAGGGCTGTTTTGATGCTATAAACCTGTTGACATGATGTGGAAATGGGCTTATATCGGCCTCAACGTGGGAAAGAACTGCGGCAGATGCCAAAAGCGGGCAATGCCGCAGCACATGGCTGGTCTGTACAGGAGCGGCCCATGCACTGGGTGTGGAGCCTGCCAGCATTGCAAAAATACGGGCACAAAAAGAACTGTTTGCATTTTGGAAACGAGATGCTATACTGTTGATTGTACATACAACGATGTAGATACAACTTCCTGCGATGAAGCCCGGAGGAGCCTATGGATATTACAGAACGAAAAATCACAAAGATCGCGCGCGAAGCGGAAAAACTGGTCCTGCTCACGATGCGGGAAGAGGGGGTCGGCACAGCAGAGATTGACCTGATCCATGCAGTGCGGCATCACCCCGGCTGCACGCAGGCGCAGCTGGCGGAACTGCTGCACGCAGATAAGGCTGCCATTGCGCGGCGGACAAAAAATCTGGAAGCAAAGGGTCTTCTGATCCGCAGAGATGCCCCCAGCGACCGGCGCAGCCAGCTGCTGTACCCCACCAAAAAAGCGGAAAGCCTGAGATCCTCCAAGGCAGAGATCGAAGCGGCCTTTTACGAATATCTGACCAATGTGCTCACCGCCGAGGAAGCCGCTGCCTTTGCCGCTGCGCTGAACAAGCTGTACACAGCATCCAAGACCGAGAGCCGCGCGGGCTTCCCGCATTTCCGGAAAGCTGCAGGAGGTGAGGCTGCTCATGAAAAAGGATAAAACGTTTCGCCCGGACAGGGTGCTCTCCTATTTCAAAGCAGAGTGGCTCCCGCTGGCCTTTGTCACGCTGTCGGGCCTTGTGTATAACATCGGCCTGCTGGCAACGCCTTGGTTCGAGGGCCGGCTGGCCCAGTGCCTTGCCGACATTCTGGGCGGCAGCGAGACGGCGGCAAAAATGGCCATGCTGGTGCTGGCCTATATCGTGGTCACGCTGGCGGTGCAGGCGGCGCGCTTTATCAAGCGCTTTTATGTCCGCCGCTTTGCCAACAACATCAACCGCCGGATGAAGGGCATCCTGTATGCCAATCTGGTGCGGCAGAGCCGGGCGGCGCTGGAAAAAGAAGGTGCCGGTGAACTGATGACCAAGGCCATCTCGGATGTGGACGACTGCGTAGAGGGGATGCGCAAGTTCACCACCGAGATCTTTGATACCGGCGTGGCGCTGGTGGGCTATGCTGTGATGCTGCTGGTGTACGACTGGCGGCTGGCGCTGCTCAGCCTGCTGTTCACGCCGTTTTCCTACATGTGCGCGGCATGGATGAAAAAGCCGGTGCAGCGCGCCGGTGCGGCGTACAAAAAGGCGGCAAGTGCGCTGAGCGCTGCCACCCTCGACCGCGCCCGGAATGCTGTGACCTACCGCATTTACGGCTGTGAGGATGCCCGCGTAGAAAAGTACGAGGAAGCCCTGAACACCTACGAAAAAACAGCCGTGCGCAACAATGTGTGGCAGTCCGCGCTGCCGCCGCTGTATCTGGCAGCGTCTGAGGCAGGCGTGCTGTTCATTTTGTGGTTCGGCGCTAAAAATGTGCTCGGCTCCGGCTGGAGCACATGGGACATTGCGGCGTTCACCACCTTCCTTTCCTGCTTCACGAAACTGGTGGTCAAATCCTCCAAGGTGGCAAAGCTGCTCAACTCGGTGCAGAAAGCCGAGGTCTCGTGGAAGCGCATCAAGCTGCTGATGAAGCAGCCGGAACAGCTGGAAGCATTGCATATCCCGGCGGCGCAGGACGTGACGCTGGAAAACCTCTCCTTTTCCTATGGCGAAGGACCCATCTTTTCCGGCCTGAGCCTGACGGCGCACCCCGGTGATATCATTGGCATCACCGGCCCGGTGGCCTGCGGCAAATCCACCTTTGGCAGGGTGTTCCTGTGCGAAGCACCCTACGGCGGCTCGGCAAAATTTGGCAAAACGGAATTTGCTGCCCTGACCCCGCGGCAGATCTCTGCCACCGTTGGTTACTTGGGCCATGATCCGGAGCTGAGCGCCGATACGGTGCAGAACAATGTTCTCTGCGGCAGTGAACAGGATGCCATGCCGTGGCTTGCTGCCGCTGCGTTGGACGGCGAAGTGCTGGCCATGGAAAACGGTGTGGATACCGTCATCGGCCCCAGCGGCACCCGCCTTTCCGGCGGTCAGGCCCAGCGCTTGGCACTGGCAAGAACGCTGGCCCACCCGCGCCCGGTGCTGATCCTGGACGACCCGTTCTCTGCGCTGGACCGCCATACCGAGGATACCGTGTTTGCCGATTTGCAGAGCGATGCAAAGGATAAGGTGGTCTTCCTCATCTCGCACCGGCTGTACCACTTCCCGCAGATGCAGAAGGTGATCTTTATGGACGGCGGTAAAACCACCGTTGGTACCCATGCCCAGCTGATGGAAACGGTTCCGCTGTACCGCCAGCTGTACGAGAGCCAGACGGTGCAGAAAGAAGGCGATCTGGATGAAGAGTAAAAAGGATAACGGCGTATTTGAAACCATCCGCATGGCCGCCATGTCGCATCATCTGCTCACGGCGGGCACCATCCTGTGCGTGGCGGCATCGGTGGTGGCATCACTGCTGCCGCCGCTGTTGCTGGCCGGTATCATTGACCGGCTCACCGCAGGCATCCCGCTCACCTTTGCAGCAGTGCTGCTTTACTTTGGCAGTCTGGCGCTGGAAGGGGGGCTTTCCTCCGCGCAGGAAAGCCTGCTGGTGCTCTTTGGCCAGAAAATGACCCACGCGCTGCGGTCGGAAATGTCCCGGAAGCTTACCCGGCTGCCCGCCAGTACGCTGGCAGGCCAGAACCCCGGCGAGGTGGCGGCACGCTTTTCCGGAGATGTGGACACGGTGGAAGCACTGTTCACCTCCGGCATCATCAGCATGGCGGCAGATGCCTGCCGCATCATTTCCATCATGGCGGTCATCGCGGTAAAAAACACCGGCATTGCGCTGGTGCTGCTGCTGGTGCTGCCGCTGTTTGCGGTGTTCACCCGCCATGTGCAAAAGCGGATGCTGGCCGCACAACTGGATAACCGCCGTGCAGTTGCGGCTGTCTCCGGTCAGGTGCCGGAGACGCTGCACAACATCCGCACCATCCGGGCACTGGGGCTGGAAAGCTATAGGGAACGCCGCTATGACCGCTGCATCGGCGAGAGCTACGCCGCTATGGAGCGCACCAATTTTTACGATGCCATCTATTCGCCGGTGGTGCTGGCGCTGAACGCGGTGGTGGCAGGCATCGTGATGCTGCTTTCCGCTTCCGGCAATGCCATGGTGCTTATATTCTTTGGGATGTCGGTGGGTACCTCGGTGGCGATCATCAACTACATTTCCCGCATTTTTGCTCCCATTGAAAGCCTTGGCATGGAGATCCAGACCATCCAGTCGGCCATGGCGGGCGTCAAGCGCATCGATGCCTTTCTCGCTCAGCCGGAGCGCACGATCCCTGCCGAGCGCCGGACCGCTGCGCGCGGGGATGTGGAGCTTGCGCATGTGACCTTCGGCTATGGCGAAAAGCCCGTCCTGAGTGACTTCTCCATGACGGTAAAGCAGGGCGGGCAGGTCACGCTGGTGGGCCGCACCGGTGCGGGCAAGAGCACGGTATTCAAGCTTCTGCTGGGCCTGTACCAGCCGCAGGCGGGCTCTGTTACCATTGGCGGCGTGGATGTGGCACGCATCACCGACCGCGAGCGCCGCACCTGCATCGGCTGCGTGGAGCAGCATTTCTCCCGTGTGCCGGGCACCGTGCTGGAGCAGATCACGCTGGGCGATCCGCAGATCACTGCAGAGATGGCACGGAATGCGGCAAAGCTTGCGGGCATTGACGAAGCCATTCAGGCCCTGCCGGAAGGCTGCGACACCATTTGCAGCGATGGCATGTTTTCGCAGGGTGAGTGGCAGCTGCTGTCCATTGCCCGCGCTGCGGCGGCGGACCCGGCTGTGCTTTTGCTGGACGAGGTCACAGCAAATCTGGACGCTGAAACGGAAGCCCGTGTGCTGGAAGCACTGCGCCGCGCCTCTGCAGGCCGCACGGTGCTCTCAGTCTCCCATCGCATTTACGAAAACCTGGGCGGCAGAACGGTGAAGATCGAGCCGCAGAGCATGTGAACCGAAACATTTTTCGCAATGCACGAAAAACGTTTCATCTCTTGACAGAACAGGCGCTGTGATGTAAGGCAAGGCGCGAAAGCTGGGCAAAGCTCGTCTCGTTCTTTCAGGAGTGGTAAGGAAGATCAAAATCTGTTTTTTCATGTCAGACATGAAGATACTTCTTGTCCTTTCGCAGAGAAAGGAATATAATGGGAGAGATAAGATCACCAGCATGCACATGATAAAACTTGGAGTGCGCTCAAGGTCAAGAGGAAGATGATTTCTTTCCCGGCAGGACTGTGCTATACTGGCAAAAAGATCTCCGGGTGCAGCGCAAAAGCTGCTGCAGGGAAGCTGAAACTTACAGAAATGAGGAACACACACGGCAATGGTACAGCACGAACGCGGCACGGCATATTATCATCTTCCGGGACTGTTTGAATTTTATGAACTGTACCGTGTGTTTCTGCCGCTGTTCCGTGAACACAGGGAATATTTTTACGACTGGTGCGAGATCGGTTCGGTCTACGGTGCACCGGCCGACTGCATCTGGGGCGGGGGCCGCACTGGCTTTGGCGATGCACAGCCGCACCGGGTGCTTGCACTGATGCAGGAATATGGCATATCGGCCCGGCTCACCTTCAGCAATTCGCTGCTCCGGGAAGAGCACCTTGCAGACCGGAAATGCAATGCCCTCTGTGCGCTGTTTGAAAAAGAAAACCGTGTGCAGAATGGTGTCATCGTCCATTCGGACCTGCTGCTGGACTACCTGAAAAGGCAGTATCCGGGCCTTTATTTCGTGTCCTCCACAACAAAAGTCCTTACAGATTTTCAGCAGCTCCGCAGAGAGACGGAACGGGAAGAGTTCCGCTATGTTGTGCCGGATTTCCGCCTGAACAAGTCGTTTGCAGAGCTGGATACCCTGCCGCAGGATCAGAAGGACAAGGTGGAATTTCTGTGCAACGAATGCTGCTGGTACGGCTGCCGGGACAGAAAGCACTGCTACGAGAATGTCAGCCGCAAAAATCTGGGCGAGGACTGCCCGGACCACCGCTGCACAGCGCCGGGCGCACAGCAGGGCTATCGTTTTTCAAAGGCAATGGAAAACCCCGGCTTCATCGGGGCCGGGGATATCCGCAAAGTTTATCTGCCCGGTGGCTTTTCCAACTTCAAGATCGAGGGGCGGGGACTGGGCAGCGCGTTGATACTGGAATTTCTGCTTTACTACATGACAAAGCCTGAGTATCAGCTGCGCGTCCGGGAAGAAATTTATCTGGACAACATGCTGGATCTGTTCTGATGGCCCTGAGCCGCGTTCATATTTGCTTCCGTGATGCATCTTGCCGTCTTCGGGCGGCTTTTGGTTTAGGATGTACTGATTGACACCTTCAAAAGCATCCTGCAGGGAGGTGCAGCCTGCATTGTTCTCGGAACGCTATGTGGACCGTATGATCTCTTACCATGCAGGAATTTTCCGTTCCCTGATCGCAGGCGGCGAAATTCGGGATGAGGACCCGGATACATTGGCATGGATGTACGTTTCCCCGGTCATCACCCTGCTCAGTGTCTGCGACCGCCAGCCGGAACGGGAAGCCGAAAGCCTTGCAAAGCTGGATGCTCATGTAAAGCTGTTCTTCCGTACCTTTAACATCGAGGGAGGTGAAAAATAAAGGAATTTTTGAATTTTATATTGAAGTAGAAAAATGTCACAAATGCTAAAATCAAAGGAGAGCTTTTTGAAACATACAACATTTGCACTGGGACTTGTGGGCTGACCGGGAGGTCTGGCAAATACCACAAGCCATTCCTCCCGAAGACGAACAGACACAATTCTTCAGGAGGACGATACCATGAATCGTGAAAATAAACGCAAGACCTTTGAAAAAGGCTACTATAAAACCCACGCCTGCAACGATACCTTTACCTGCAAAGTCTGCGGACGGGTCTGCACCCCGCAAAATGCCGGGAGTGACCACCGCAACCATTGCCCCAACTGCCTGTCCAGCCTTCATGTGGACGAGGAACCCGGCGACCGTGCCTCCGACTGCGGCGGCATCATGGAGCCGGTGGCCGTCTGGGTACGCAAAGGCGGCGAGTGGGCCATCATCCACCGCTGCAAACGCTGCGGAAAGCTCAGCTCCAACCGGGTGGCGGCAGACGACAATCCCATGAAGCTCATGAGCATTGCCATGAAACCCCTGTGCTCTCCGCCGTTTCCGCTGGACTATCTTGAGGAAATGACCGCCTTGATGGGCGGCGATGGACGGATGCGGTAAGCCGCAGCCAAAAACAAAAAGGTCACTGTGTCGGAGAAGCGCTCTGCGACACAGCGGCTTTTTACAACTTACTGCACTCATCATGGAACAATCGGGCGTTCTGTGCTATATTCTTTAAAGAGCCTTGAGTGGAGGAGATCCAAAGCATTGCTGCCGGGCAGATCACCGTCAACGGCACGGCAGACGGGAAAATGGAAGAAACTGTGCCGGAAAAGGCATAAGGATATAGGGGGACGCTTCGATGGAGTATATCCGAATCACAAAAGAAAACATCGATAAGGAACACATCTGTTGTGCCATGTCCGGCAAACAGAGCCTTGCCAAGAAGGAATGGCTTAAGCAGCGATTTGAGGAGGGGCTTGTTTTTTACCGCAGTGCGGAGCGCGGCAAATGCTTTATCGAGTACATCCCGGCAGAAAATGCATGGGTGCCCATTGAAGCGGCAGGCTGGCTTTATATCAACTGTCTGTGGGTCTCCGGCTCCTTGAAAGGGCACGGCTATTCCAGCGAGCTGCTGGTAGAATGCCTTCGGGATGCCAAGGCGCAGGGCAAAAACGGCGTTTGTATTCTGTGTGCAGAGGGGCGCAAACGAGAATTCCTTGCTGACCCAAAGTTTTTGAACCATAAGGGCTTTAAGGTTTCGGACATCTCCGATTGCGGCATCAACCTCATGTATCTGCCCCTTGCAGAGAATGCCCGGCCGCCAAAATTCAAAGACTGTGCCAAGCATCCCAAGGTGGAGGAAAACGGCTTTGTCCTCTACTATACCGACCAGTGCCCCTACACCTATTATTGGGTGCCAAAGGTGCAGGAGATTGCAAAGGAACATGGGATTCCGTTCAAAGCCATCCACATCACCGAGAAAGAGACGGCACAGAATGTGTCTGCACCCGTCACAACATACGCATTGTTCCGGGATGGGAAGTTTGTGACCCAGAGCATCCAGTCGGACAAGAAATTTTTGAAATTGGCGGCAGAATAATTCAATCAAGCAAAACGCCAGACGCTCAGACGCAGTGCAGCCCATAGAATTGGGGTGCGCTGCGTTTTTTATTTTGGAAGATAAAGAATAGGAGTCCCTGCAATGAAAAAATAAGGACGGATTCGCTTTTCCTGCTTATGGTTCTGGGAACCGGGCTGGTGCTGATGGCTCCAAGGTGAAGGAAAAGCGGTTCCGTTATAGCTGCCATTATAATGTACGGCATCCGGGTCAATGCGATGGACAGTCCGGCTAGCCCCTTCATTTTTGCTTGTTTCCGGTGAAAGCTGCGGCGCGGGAATGTTCCATTCAGCGGGCCTTCTTGGGGCCGCTTTCGTCCGGGGCGCTGCCGCTGCCGGAGTTCAGGATCGCCACGAACTGCTGCAGCTGCTTGAGGGAGCTGACGCCCAGTTTGTCGTAGATGTTCTTGTTGTGGAAGCGCAGGGTGCTGTCCTTGATATCCAGCTGCTGCGCGATCTCCCGGGTGCGCAGCCCGGCGGCGTAGCCATCAAAGATGCGGCGTTCGGTCTTGGTCAGGGTGGGAATGCCCGCCACAAAGGTCTGGAAGGCATCGGGCACCGACTCGTTGCGGCACACGTCCGCCAGCCGGGACAGCTCGGTCTGCATCTGCTGGCGTTCCAGCTGCAGCTCGTCCATCCGCCGCCGGGACTCCCGCCGGTCCTCCTCGAACTGCCGGAACGCCGGCGAGAGGATGTACCGGTGGAAGTTCATGCAGCAGAACACCACGAAAAAGGCGATGAACAGGCCGATGAGCAGCATCTGCAGATTGCCGGAAAAGACCAGTCTCCGGTAGTCTGCCATGGGGATGCACACCGCCAGCCGGTAGGACTGGCTCTCGCTCAGGCGGCACAGCTGGGAGATGCCCGCATAGGTGCTGTCGGGGCCGGTCAACTGGGTCAGCCCGCCGCCCATGCTGCGCAGCACCAGCGTGTCCCGGGGGGCATGGTAGTAGCCGCCGGTGGTGCCGCTGCTGAGGGAGGCATCGGCGGCAAGGCCGTCCCCCGCCGGGGCCAGCAGGCAGCTCAGCCGGTCAAAGCCGGTAGGCTGGGCAAAGTTCTGCTTGAAGTAGCTCTCGCTGATCTCAAAGCCGCACAGCCCGTACATCGTGCCGTCCCGCCCCCGCAGGGGCAGCAAAAACAGCTGCACCTCCTCCGAGGTGCCGGGCAGCTCGAACCGCTCGGTCAGCGTATAGGACTGGTACAGCGGGGCGCTGCCGGAGGTCATCCAGCGGTCGTAGTCCGGGAACTGGTCGGTCTGGAACTCCATGCGCCACTTGCGGTGGGGCATCACGCTGTGGGCCTTGCCCACCTCCGCACTGCCCCGGTACAGCAGCAGGGGCACGGTGGGGGTGTCGGCACCGCTTTTCTGCACATACAGCCCGGCGCGGGAATGCTCTGCTCCCTCCATGCGGGTGTTGACGGTGGAATCCAGCAGCACAAAAGCGCCGGAACAGCCGGTCTGGCGCAGACGGCGGCACAGCGGCTCGATCATTTCTTCTTCCAGCGCGTTCAGCACCTCGGGGGAGTCGTTCAGCTGGGCAAAGGACATCTGCCGCAAAGCAAGCTCCTTGTCCACCTCTGCGCTCATGTCCTCGGACAGGTTCACGCCCATGACCGCCAGCTGTTCAAAATAGCGCTCCATATCGTTCTGGAACACCGAAAACTGGATCTGCAGACTGCGGCTGATGTCCTTTTTGGTGTTGTGCAGGCTGGCAAACAGGAACAGTGCCGCACCAAAGGTCAACACCAGCAGCAACACCAGCAGCAGGCAGGCCCACAGCAGTCGGCTGCTCATGGGGCTTTGGTGGATCTTTTCACGGTGCCGGTCAACAAAGTGCATCAAAGTCCCTCCTTTCCGGCTGAGCGGCAGGCTCAGGCATTGTCACACAGCAGCTGCCATGTTTCCTCGGCAAGGGCTTCCAGCGTTTCGCCGTCCGCAAGGCGCTGGGGGTAGTCCTTCTGGCGCTGGCGCAGGCTGTCGTACAAGGCTTTGGCCTTGGCGTGGTACCCCACGATGCCCGGTTCGGACAGGGGGGTGTTCTGGATGCGCATTTCGTTGTAGACATCGTACAGCCGCTGATAGCTCTGCTGCTCAAAGGGATAGTCCGCAATGGCATCAAAGGCGGCGCTGGACACCGGCATGTAGCCGGTATCGGCGGCAAATTCCAGATTGCGCTGCTGTTCGGTGAGCCAGCGCAGGAACACGGCGGCGGCTTCGGCCTTCTGGTCGGTGGTCTTAAAGGCGCACAGGCCCACACCGGCCTGCGGCATCAGGGGCGTGGCGGTGCCTGCGGCGTGGGGCAGGGGAGCCAGCAGCAGGTCGGTGGGCTCGGTGGTGTTGTCCGGGTAGGTGACGAAATCATTGTAATAAAGGATGGCCGCAGAGCTGCCAAGGCCCGCCAGCGTCTCGCCGGTCATCACCTGCGTGTTGGAGTACAGATCCGAGATCAGAATATCGCCCTGCACCAGCGCCCGGGCAAACTCCATCCACGAAGTGCGGAAGGTCTCGTTGGTCAGGTCGTACCAGCTGCCCTTGTACAGCTCGCCGCTGCCCTGTTCCAGCGCGTTCAGCTCCACCAGACGCAGGGGGTAGTCCAGCGCGCAGAAGGGCTTGCCCTGCGACCACTGCCGGTAGGCACCCGCCATTTCAAAAAAGCCGTCCCATGTGGCAAGGGTGGAAAGCTGCGCCCCGGTGTCCGCCGCAAACCGGGCGTACTGGGAGCCGTTCAAAAAGATGAGCTGGGTGGATTTGGACACCGGGAACACCACCTGCTTCCCGTCAATGATGCCGTCCTGCACAAAGCCGGGCACATAGGCCGCCATGTCCTCGGCGGTGAACCAGTCGTTCCAGTCCACAAGGTTCTCAATGCCCAGAGCGCTGGCGTCCGCGGGGTGGGCCGAAAACAGGTCCGGCAGGTCCAGCGCGCCGGGCTTGCCGGCCTTGGCGTCCTGCAGCTGGCCGCCGATGGCGGCGCTGTTGGTCATGTTGGTCACGTTGAGCAGGATGCCCTTCTCTCTGCCCACCGTGTCGTTGAACTCGGTCAGCAGGCGGTTCATGGGCGAGTCGGCCTGTTCGCCGTACACATGCCAGATGCTGAGCATGGTGGGGTCCTTGGGAGAAAGCAGGGTCTTGCTGCCGCCGCAGCCCGCAAGTGCCAGACCGGGGACGAGCGCCGCAAGCTTTAAAAATGTCCTTCGTTCCATTTTTCATGATTCCTTTCCGCACATTGCAGCCAGAGGGGGGAAACCGGCACAGGCAGGGCTGCAGCTGCCTGTTTTGGTGGGAAAAGCCCCCAAAATCCCCCCAATTTTGGGCTTTTTGGGGGGATTTTTTGAGGGGGAAGCCCCAAACCCCCAAAAATTTTTTTGGAATTGCCCCCCAAAAACGGCTTTTCTGAGGGGGCAATTTTTTCCCGGGTATGGTACAGTACAACCAGAAAAAGTCCTGCGCCGGTGCAGAAAGCCTGTCGCTGTGCACAAAACGTGTCAACAGGCAACTGCGTATTCTATTCATAAGGATAGCATAAGATGGAGCGGACTGCAAGTGCAGAGAATACCAAAACCAGATCCCCTAAAAAGCAGGGGGGACCAACAGAAAGGAGCACCCCCATGAAAGAGATGAACCGACGCGAATTCCTCACCCTTACCGGCGCAGCCGTTGTGGCACTCTCGCTGGCAGGCTGCGGCGCCCCTTCCGCACCCGCAGCACCCACCGGCAAGGAAGCCAAAGTGCTGGAAGCCATCAACAAGTATCGTGGAGCACTGCCCCCGCTTACGCTGGATAGCGGCCTGGACCCCGCAATGAAAATTGTGGTGGAGATCGCAAAGGGCGATAGGAAATATGAAGATTCCGTGGAAGATCTTGGTAACGCAATAGACGGCTATATTGAAGTTAGCGCCCCGATCGGCATAGTTTTTGATCATGATACAGGCTATATGATGCCGGTATATGCATACTCGGAGGACGTAGAGAAGATGGCACAGAATCTTCTGAATCTGGCGGACAAGAATCTGAAGTCGCCTGCAATCACGCTGGTGAACATTCAGACGTTCGAGTACAACGGCACGACCTTCTGGGTCGCACTGACTGCCAAAAGCAAAAAGTGACCCCTTAACCACAACAATTCCCATTTAACCCCCTTTTGCCCCGGGCACGGCCCCCTGTGCCCGGGGGCTTTATAAGAAGAAAGGAGCACCCCATGAAAAAGATGAACCGACGCGAATTCCTCACCCTTACCGGCGCAGCCGTTGTGGCGCTCTCGCTGGCAGGCTGCGGCGGGCCCTCCGCACCTCCCGCAGCACCCACCGGCAAGGAAGCCGAGCTGCTGGCAGCTATCAACAGGGTCTGGAAGAAAAAGTACGAAGAAAAGGCGGTTGTCCATGAGCAGCTGACCCTCAATCAGGATGCGGTGGATGCCATAAGGTGCTACGGACGTGTTTTTGAAGAGGTCAACGAGACACCGCATAAGCTGACATCCAGTGACTTTGGAATTGTTTTAGGGGAAAGCGGTGGGCTTGCGGAGAAACTGAAAAAGTATGGCGGCGAGGACAGTTTGGCAGGAGCTGCCGGCATCTCCGAACCGTCTACCGAGAAGGTGGTGGCTCTGGAAGATGAGTATTCTTGCGAGGATACTGCCGTTCGGGTTTTTGTAGATAAACTGCTGAACAATTCTAATAGCGCCAAGGCAGAGTTCATCAGCATCTATCTCCCGGTGGTTAAGAATGTGACCTACATGACCGCTGTTGTGTTCCGAAACAACAATCCATAAGATATAACAAGCCCCCTGTTTGCCCCGGGCACGGAAGCCTCACAACGTGCCCGGGGCTTTGTAAGTGAAAGGAGACAGCCATGAAACACAAATGTTTTGCTGCTGTGGTTCTGGCTGCGGCGCTGCTGCTGACCGGCTGCGGCGGCGCAGCTGCTCCCGCTGCCCCCGCGGGCTCCGGCGCAGCTTCCCAAAGCGCCGCAGCCGCAGCGGTGCAGACGGCGCAAAAGGAGCGCATCACCGACCAGTGGAGCCTTGAAAAGACGGTGAGGGGCGAGATGATCGGCGTGATGAAGCTAAACATCCATGTGCCGCAGCTTGTGTGCGACAGCCCGGACGCCGCCGCTCTCAACGATGAACTTGCTGCTATGTATGTGGCGGAATACAAGGATTATGAAAGCGATCCGGATGCTGAGGTGCCGCAGGGCGAAGAGTGCCCACAGACCGAGATCAACTGGGACGTCTACTGGTACGGCGACTGCGTCAGTCTGGTGATGCGCAGCCACGATTACGACGACGCCCCGTGGTATTACAGCGGGTGGTGCTTCGATTTTGCCACCGGCAGGCAGATCACCACAGCCGAGATGCTGCAGCACATGGGTCTGGACCCGGACGAAGTACAGGCGCAGGTGCAGCGGCAGGCCATGCAGACCTTTGACCGGGAGATGGCGCAGGGCGCGTATTACGAGGGCCTGCGCAGCGGCGGGAACCTGTCGGAAATGCGGATGGGCACGCTGGAATACAATGAACTGGAAAACCTGTGTCTGCTGCTGCCCCAGCAGGACCGGCTGGTGCTCCGGGGCAAGTACTGCTCCGAGACCGACTGGGGCTGGCAGCAGCTGGATGTGGAGATCCCGCTGACCTCCGCCGCCCCTGCCGATACCCCGGTGCTGACCGACACCTACGACGGTGTGCAGGTGCAGCTGAAGGGAACGCAGGGCACCATCACCCTGAGCCCCGCGCCAAAGACCAATCAGTGGGGCGACATTGGCATCCGGGTGGAACAGACGCGCACCTATCCCATCCTTGGTGCTTACAATGAATATGTGGACGTGCGCATCGGGGAGCAGGAGGACGGCTTCTTCCGCCCGGTGGTCTATCTGCTGACCAAAGACGGTGTGGTGGAGTACGTGGACGTGCTGCGCTGCCTCATGTTCGGGGATGCCATGATTTGTCAGGACCCCATCTACTTTGCCAACAACGGTGTGGCGCTGGAACTCTGCGGCAGCGCGGTGAACCTGCGCCGGAAGGACAGCTCTGTACTGGAGCTGGCTCCCCTGTCGGCAGAGTGGAGCGCGCAGGAGATTCCCTGTTCCGTCACCGGCTCCTACAACTACACCTCTGAAACCGGCTGGAACTGGCTGGATCTGGGCAGCGACGGCAGCGTTCAGCTGGGCGTGCAGGACAACAGCCGCATCTATCGGGGCGATGCCGCGTATCTGGGCGTGGTGCCGGAGGGCGTGGTGCTGGGCATCTCTGCCGACGAGACCGAAGCCGGGCAGACGTCCATCGAGTTTGTGGCGGCGGTCAAGACCGACCTGTACTACGAGACCCTGAGCGTTACCATGATCGCCGGGCAGAACCCCTTTGCCGAGGGGGAGACCCAGCTGCAGATGACCCGCAGCTACGGCTGAGAACACAGGAGAACGACCATGAAACACAAACGCCTTGCCGCTGCGGTGCTGGCGGCGGCGGTGGTGCTGGCTGGGTGCGGCAGCGCATCGGACGATGCCGTTCCCGCAGGCTCCGGCGCAGCTGCCCAAAGCACCGCAGACACGGCGGTGCAGACAGCACAAAAAGACCGCATCACCGAGCAGTTCACGCTGGAAAAGACCGTCCGGGACGAGTACGGCATCACCCAGAAGCTGACTGTCCATGTGCCGCAGCTTGTGTGCGACAGCCCGGACGCTGCCTATCTCAACGATGAGCTTGCCGCCATGTATGCGGCAGAATATCGGGATTATGAAAGCTACCCGCAGGCTGAGGTGTCGCAGGACGAATGGTGCCCGCAGATCTACATCGATTGGGACGCCTACTGGTACGGCGACTGCGTAAGCCTTGTGGTTTTCCGCTACGACGGCGGCTCCGACCCGGGGTATTCCCGGGGCTGGTGTTTCGATTTTGCCACCGGCAAGCAGGTCTCCGTGACCGAAATGCTGCAGCGCATGGGGCTGGACCCGGATGCCGTGCAGCAGCAGATGCTGCGGCAGGCGATGCAGACCTTTGACCGGCACATGGCGCAGGGCGGCTACTACGAGGGCCTGCTCAGCGGCGGCAATCTGGCAAGCATGCGGATGAACACGCTGGAAAACAACCAGCTGGATGACCTGTGCCTGCTGCTGCCCCAGCCGGACCGGCTGGTGCTCCGGGGCGGGTGCAGCTCCACCGCCGGGTGGGGCTGGCGGCAGCTGGATGTGGAGATCCCGCTGCAGGCTGCTGACCCGCAGCCGCAGACGGTGCTGACCGATACCTACAGCAGCGCTTCGGTGCAGCTGGAAGGAACGCAGGGCACCATCACCCTCCGCCGCACGCCGGAGACCGCCGCATGGGACACGGATTACGGCATCCGGCTGGAACAGGACCGCACTTTCCCCATCCTTGGCATCTATAATGAGTATATCGACCTGTGCATCGGAGAACTGGGCGCATCCTTCCACCCGGTGGTCTATCTGCTGACCAGGGACGGCGTGGTGGAGTACGTAGATGTGCTGCACTGCCTCATGTTCGGCAGCGCTCTGGTCTGTCAGGACCCTATCTATATTGCAAATCAGGGCGTGGCGCTGGAACGCAGCGGCAGCGAGGTGAACCTGCGCCGGGAGGATGGCTCTGTGCTGGAGCTTGCTCCCCTGACGGCAGAGTGGAACGCGCAGGAGCTCCCCTCGGAGGCTGTCGGTGCCTTCAACGACATGTCGGACGACCAGTTTGACTGGATGGACGTGGAAAGCAATGGTTTCGTCCAGATGGGCGTGCAGGACAACAACGTTTTCTATCAGGGCTGCGCCGACTATCTGGGCGTGGTGCCGGAGGGCATGGTGCTGGGCGTCTGGACCAACGAGACGGCAGACGGGATGCCGGGCATCACCTTTGTGGCGGCGGTGAAGTACGATCTGTACAACGAGACCCTGAGCTTTACTATGATCGACGGGCAGAACCCCTTTGCTGAGGGAAAGACCCAGCTGCAGCTGATCCGCTGCCCGGATCCCTGACCCAGGCGCAGCTGAGCCCGCAGACAAGGAGGTGCAAGATGAAACACATCGCTCTCTGCGGCGCGCTGGCAGTTTTGCTGGCGGCGCTGCTGGCAGGCTGCGGAGCAAGGGCCGCGGCCTCTGCCCGCCCGACTGGCAGCCGGGAACTGAAATCGACCCCGCCGGATTCCATGCACGCCACCGCGGCGATCACCGAGCAGTACACCCTTGAAAAGGTGGTGCAGGCAGAGAACGGCGGCACCGTCCGGCTGAACATCCATCTGCCCCGGCTGGAAAGCGACAGCGCCGACGCCGCCCGCATCAACGCCGAGATCGCCCGCTACTACGAATACGATGTGCAGGAGTACGCAGACTGCCCGGAGGCAGCCGACCCGGATTCGTGGGACATCTGCATTGAGATGAACTGGAACGCCAGCTGGTACGGCGACTGCGTCAGCCTTGTGGTCAGCAGCTGTTACGGCGGTACCGATGCACCCTTCTATCAGGGCTGGTGCTTCGACTTTGAAAGCGGAAACCAGCTCACCGCCACCCAGCTGCTGGAGCGTATGAGGGCAGACCCCGCCGCGCTGGAAGAGGCGCTTTACCGCGACGTGAAGCGCCGGGATGAGCTGGACCGTCAAGCTGCCATCGAGAGAGGAATGCTGCCCACCGGCAGCCTGAAAGAGGGCAACACTGCATGGTGGGCCACGCTGGATGAATTGCCGTTTTCGTTTGACGAAGCGGGGAACGTTTCTTTTGTGGTCGGCCGGTTCAGCGCGTCCGAGGGAGAGTATGTGAACGATGCCCCGGTCATCCCGCTGGACGCGCAGCCGCTGCCGCAGGACTGGGAGCAGCAGGTGCTGGCCGAGTGGATGGCAGTCACGGCGGTGACGCAGGGTGAAAGCTATGCCCCCGCCGACCGTAACGAAAGCTTTACCCTGCGGCTGGAAAAGGCCGAGATCACCGGCACGGTGACCGTCTCCTTCATCCGGGAAACATACGTCAGCCCGCAGATCCAGTCCGCTGCCGAGACCCGCACCGGAGAACTGAATGCCGGCGCTGTGACCGGCTGGGACGGGGAAAAAAGTCAGGGCTGGAACCTGAAATGTCTCAGCGAGGACAGCAGAAGCAACTGGACCATCTCCATGATGGAGGACGGCTCGCTGCGGATGCAGTCCACCGGCCCCAAAAAGGGCAGTGAGGTCTGGTACGTTTTTCAGCGCACCGAGGCGTGGGACGACATCGGCTACACCGCCATCCCCCGCAGGCTGTGGGGCACTTACCGCGCCGGAGACGAGGCCGCAAAGGGTATCCGCTGGATGACCTTCCTGCCGGACGGCAGCTGCTGCATGAACGTGGAATGGGACGGGTGGAACGGCACCCTGACCGGCACCGCCGAGGGAACACAGGGCCGCACCGAGGACGGTACCGAGCTGTACTTCACACTGACCGACCAGAACGGCAGACCCTGCGAGTTCTGGGCCATTCTGCTGAACGATGACGGCAGCCCCAGCGGCTGCAGCCTGAAATACCGCGCCGGAGAAGTGCTGTTTGACCGGGACACGCGTCCCGTTTACTGGAAAAACGACTCCCCGGATCTAACCCTTGTACCGTGACCGAAACCGGAAACCGTGCGATAACAGAAAGTTATCGCTTACACAAATAAAACATACAGGAGGAAATTACTATGGGTCTTATCAAAGCAGGTATGGGCGCACTGGGCGGAACCCTTGCAGACCAGTGGAAAGAATTTTTCTACTGCGATTCTCTGGACAAGGATGTGCTGATGGTCAAGGGCCAGAAGCGCACCTCCCGCCGCAGCTCCAACAACGGCGAGGACAACATCATCACCAACGGCAGCGGCATCGCCGTGGCAGACGGACAGTGTATGCTCATTGTGGAGCAGGGCCGCGTGGTGGAGGTGTGCGCCGAGCCGGGCGAGTTCACCTTTGACGCATCCACCGAGCCCAGCGTGTTCACCGGCAACTTCGGCGATAGTCTGGCAGCTACCTTCCAGACCGTAGCCAAGCGCTTTACCTACGGCGGCGACACCGGCAAGGATCAGCGCGTGTACTACATCAACACCAAGGAGCTGGGCGAGATCCTGTACGGCACCGCCACCCCCATTCCGTTCCGTGTGGTAGTCAGCGAGGAGCGGGGCTACAAGCTCTCGGTGAACCTGCGGTGCAACGGCAGCTTTACTTACCGCATCTGCGACCCGCTGCTGTTCTACACCAACGTGTGCAGCAACGTCTCCACCCAGTATGACGCATCCGAGATCGCTCCCCGCCTGAAGAGCGAGTTGCTGAACGCTTTGCAGCCTGCGCTGGCTACTCTTTCTGCCAACAAGGTGCAGTATTACGAGATCCCCGCCCACACGCTGGAGATCTCGGACGCCCTCAACGAGCAGCTGTCGAATGTCTGGCGCAAAAAGCGCGGTATTGAAGTATTCTCCTTCAACATCAACTCCCTGTCTATCCCGGAGGAGCAGCAGAAGAAGATCACCGAGTGGGAAGAAAACGCCATGACCACCGATCCCACCACCGCTGCCGCCCGTCTGGTGGGCGGTCAGATCGACGCCATGAAGACCGCCGCCGGCAACACCGCCGGTGCCATGACCGGCTTTATGGGCATGGGCATGGCAGCCGGTGCAGGCGGTATGGGCGGCATGAGCGCCCAGAACCTGTTCGCCATGGGCCAGCAGGCCCGTCCGGACAGCGTGGACGCGCCCCAGCCGGTCAGCCGTCCCGCACCCGCCCCGGCGGACAGCTGGCAGTGCAGCTGCGGCGCTACCGTTACCGGCAAATTCTGCCCGGAATGCGGCAGCAAAAAGCCGGAGCCGAAGCCCGCTGCGGACAGCT
>OBIA01000502.1_pt1 | contig 25643 bp, 17 predicted proteins | sample 1519911 | NCBI WGS metagenome assembly OBIA01 (sample SAMN04209236, study PRJEB22552) | human gut metagenome | biome: gut; material: feces | host: Homo sapiens | place: USA: Oklahoma | reverse complement strand
GAACACCTATATTGTAACTCGTTTGGAGTGTTTTTGTTATGACGGTATAACCTTCTATGCACACCCGCATAGCGGGTGGTTTATTTGTTTCGCACCTTTGGAGCGAAACGGACTTAAAGTCACATAATAAAATAGCGATACACGATGTATCGCTATTATATATATAATCTATTCTAAAACATATCTGATGTTATATTTTAAAATAACTCAGTATATCAGCTAAAAGTTGTTCTCTCGTTTCTTCAAAACGACTTTCAGACAGGGATTTCAACTCTTCCTCTCTAAGTTCCGACAGTTTCTCTCGTAACAGATTATCTGCTAAATGTTTAATATTTGCCTTACTGTCTTCGTCTGACGTCTTAGAGAGCTCCATTTTAATAGCTGATCTAACTGCTACTACTACTAGTCTTAAACGGTCTTTGTCATCTGTTCTGTTTTCATAATTTGGATTAGACCAATCTGGAACATTTGATGGGCGATTATCCTTATTAGTTGAATGACTATCTCTCAAGTCTGAAAGTTTTGTGTATCCTGCTACTTCCCATTTATTGAGCAAGGTTCTTGTCCAACCAAAAGTACGGTTTCCGTCACTTCCTGTTCTTTCCAACGCCTCAATAACTAGTTCATGGTCCATTGTTTCAAGCCAACGTTTGAGTTGATTTTTATTATTGTAGTTGTCAGCTTTGCTCCCTTTAGGAAAAACAGTGTAGAATTTCTCCATGACGATAGCCATCTTACGTTTGAAGTCTAACTCCTTCTTCTTCTCAAAGGTAATGACTTTATCGTTTGTTGCAACAATACGTCTCAAATCGTCATCGAACGGTTTAAACCTAAATATATAGTGGGTAATTGATTTTCCTTTTTTGATTCGCTCTACTGTTAAATCCTGTATGACAGGAAGCCCATGCTCATCAACTAATAGCGTATTGATTTCATCCAACGCTTGCTGCAGCTTAGTACCTTTCGAACGAAGTAAACTTGGACTATCCAAGATCAAAACTTCTTGCTCTAGTTCTTCAGCTGTATCTTTTACAAAACCTGTTTTACGCCAGTCTGCTAGATGTCTAAATAATCGTTTAGAATACTTACTCTTCAATAGGTTATGGTAGTCACGTCCATACTGAATGTACTTAGCTTTTTTACCCCACTCTGGGTTGTTAAAAAGGTCCTTAACTGTACGCCTGACCGCTACTTTTACTTTTGATCCATCTTCTGTAGTTACTTCATCATATTCAGTATATTCCGCATCAGACAGGTGGATTTTAATGAGTTTATTTTCGTGGTCTACTCTAAAGGTCTTGAACAGTGGGATGGAGGTGTAAGAGACAACCTTACCATCGACAACCTTTTCGGGATGTCGATATACAATTTTAGTCATTCTTTCCTCTAGTTCCTCAACTGTAGTTTCAAATCGCTTACCAGTCCTAGGAACAATTTTTTGTTCCCTAGAACTGTAAAATGTATTTCCTGCTAGCATTGCCAGACTCGAATAAGAAAATATTGCTGCTTCGTTTTCGTCATAAACATCTCGCAACTCACCAAATATAGAGTAAATCATATTTTCTTGAAGAGGTGAAAGGTCTCCCAGCTGAAACATTTGGGTAAACTTATTATCATATTTGATGATTTCTCTGAACTCTCTATTCTCTACCAAATGCTTCTACCTTTCTTAGTTCATTCATCATACATTTTGGTTGTATTTTAAATAAAAGTAATTATTTTACTATAAGCTAATTACTCACTGCAATATGTGACAGGGTATAAAAATATTAATTTACAACCCTTTTGTATGACATTATATCACTAATATTCTGATTTTCATAGTATTTTTTTAAATTTACGACCATTTTGTAGGATATACATACAAATTTATATGACATACATGCATTTTTGTAGACTTAACATACAACTTTATAGGACATACCTACCAATTTGTAGGATACACCTGCAATCTTATATGACATACATACATTTTTGTAGACTTAACATGCAACTTTGTGTGACTTTCATGCAAAATTATATGATATACCTACCAATTTGTAGGATATACATACACTTTTATATGATAAAGGTAGGCTTAGCTCAATAATAGCAAGGGTTTCAGGAGTTCTACTACTTAAACTATAATTAACTACTTAGTTACTATTATTAACCACTTAATACTACTTAATACTATTTAAACTATTATTACTAAAACAAAATTAATAATACTAAGCTTTAGAACATCACTATTTTCTCTCTTAATTATATTCTAAAATACAACAAAACAAAAAGTGCAGTAATTACCTACACTTTTGTATGCAAAAAAAGATTTCAATACGAGTTACCTACATTTTTGTATGATAACTACATGTTAAACTTAATTACTTAAAACTCATCTCAGTTTCTACCAATGTATTAAACAACTCCTTTTGTTCTTCATCTAGAAGTTGGTACATCTGATCTAACATTTCAGTGAATAACTTATCAGATCCTCCGCGTTTAGGATAATTGCCATTTTCTCCTTTGAGGTCTTTTTTATTTAAAACAGCTCTTAATGCACTAAAACGAGACATAGATAATTGTGTCATGTTTAGATTTGAACGCACTTTTTCTTCCGGAGTTTTTGCTGGTTCAAGTTTAGTAGGAATTTTGTTTTTTTCTTTTTTCTGAGTAACAATGTTTACTTTTTTAGGAAAAACAGCAGCTTTTTTGGGTTCTACACTTGCTTCAGTTAGATAGGTAATATCATGCTTCTCCTTAAGTTTATCAATTACTACTTCTTCAATCTCTTTCCCTTTAAAAAAACGGTCAAATACTTCTTTAGCTGTTGTGCGATCATTTGATTCAACAGCTGTTAAAAGGTTATTATAATTTCTTTGTTGGATAGTATTAAGCTTTTTCGCCATTGTGTTCTCCAATCGTCTTAATTAGTTCATTCATAACATTTGTGATTTGTTTTTGAGGGATACTATAGCCACTATTTGTAAAAACATTTGCTTGATTAGCAATCATATCTTTGTATTGTTTATTATTAAATAAGTATTGCTCAAAAACTTTAGTATTATGTTCTTCCGCAATTTTCTCAAGAGTTGTTACTGCTTCTCTTGCTTTGACTTGTTTAATTGATTTTTTACTAAAGCCTGGCCCTTTATCAACCTGAGTTATAACAATTCCAGCAATAACAATATCAATTCCAAAGAAAGAGAATCCTTCTTGAACAGCTTCAATATCTTCGATTGTATCTTTTACTCCTTCAATGCCAAATTTATCAGGTGTAGTAGGAATAAGAACATAAACCTTCGAATTCGTAAAAAGGGTACTTGTTGTAGAAACACCAAAGAACGGAGGTGTATCAAAGAGTACAAAATCGTAGTAATCATTGATATCTTGAACTACGTTCCTTAAACGAAAATCTCTATCTTTTAGTCCTGAAGCTTCACTCTCCCAGTTTTTCATAAGCTTACTACCTGGTAATAAATCAAATCCGTCAACTGGCATGATAGCATCAACTACATCTACTTCCTTTTTTAGTACTGAATAAATTCCTTCTTGTTCGTCCTCGTCAACACCCGCCGCTGTAGTAAGATTACATTGACCATCTAGGTCTCCTGCACAAGTTTTATAACCAGCGTTTCCTAGAGCTTGAGCCAATAATAAACTTAATGTCGTTTTGGCTGCTCCTCCTTTTTCATCCATCACTACGATTGTATTTGCAACCATATATACTCCTTTCAATCCGATATGTACGATACACTATGTATAACAATGCGATACATATTATTAACTACTTAAAGTATACCATATAGAAATCTAATAGCAAGTACTGTGTAAGATATATCGTAAACAATACATGATACACTATGTATAGTATATAAAAAATATAGCCTAACAAGGTTATCACGCATTAGCTAATACATAGTGTATCGTTCACTATATACTATTCAAAAACAAAACATATTACAACTACCAAACAAAAACAAGAGTTATACCCGATACACTATATATTATATAAAAAAAAATAATATATAATAGACGATGCATCTTATAAAGATATATTATACATACTGTATTGATATATAGTGTATAGTATTATGCTCGAGTTCTAACTTAAACATAATACAATTTGCACACTACACTATACATAGCATTACTATATATAAATGACTAACAAAACAAATTGCAAATTTTTTATCGTATATTATAGACGATGTATAGTATATTAACAAACATTGTAATGCAAAGCATTATATCGTATATCTTTTATAAAAATACTTCTGGAAATAAAGAAAATTAACGCACATCACCATACACGATACATTATATACTATATAAAACATAAGAATGTACTCTGGACGATGTATTTATTCCATATATAATATACATAATGTATCGATATATAGTGTATATCACTATATTCGACTTTCTACAAAATATTACACACTACACTATACATAACCTCACTATATATAGTGTAGTGCAAAGAAAGAAAAACTTTGTAGTATGCTATAGACGATGTAAGATATATTGTTAAGTAATGTACTGCTAGGTATTATATCGTATATTCTTTATTCATAAATTTAATATAATAAATAAGAACAGTTCTATCACAAGACAATACCTAATACATTATGTAATGTGAATAATGTGTAGTTTCTTTATTTATCGTATATAGTAGATAATATACGATGCATATTGAACGATACATTTAAGAACTATATATGATTATATTCTTATTGGTTAATAAGTTATATTTAAAATTAGTATAAAGAGTGTTCTAGATTATTTACGATACAAGATACATAGTTTATCAATGTATCTTGTATTTCTTTTTTCATGACGACTGATTCTTCGCTTATTGCTATTGGTGGACTATACATAATGTGTTGTAAACTATAGACTATGTATAGTATATAATACAATGAAGAGTAGTATATATGGTTATAATACGAATAACGATAAACTTGTAATGTTAGTTGCTCTTTGCTATACTAATGACATAAATTGTTTAATTTATATCTTTATTCACCACACCTCTAACGGTGAACCTTTGGTCACGTGACTAAAGAAAACAGGAAACATGGAGGAGGAGATGTCATTACTGGTCTGTCCCAGCAATAGGCATACCATGTTTAAAGGGGTTAAAAGGGAGCGTACTCGCTTTTAACTATCAGTTAAGCTATCAGGCAGAAGAAGGGGCTTAACGCTTTGAAACACGTACGAGATAATTTGCCTTCAGTTTTTTGAAAGGCTACAACAAACGTTATTAGCAACTAAGCATAACGAGAAGTTTATCCTATGGTTTGCCATAGGCACGCGCAACCTTGTTTTTTGAGACAAGGCTTGCTGGCTTCTTTGTTATGCTTTTTTTGTTTTGAGTTTGGGTAGACGGACAAAAAAGGAAGGCGACATCTCGATGATTAGAGACGAGGAACAGGTGTTCCCAACTCTAACTTGTCGGCATACGGAGGAGGGGCTACGAACAGGTGTTCGGGGCTTTCCAAGGTCATTTTACAACAACAATTATTTTAAGGAGAAAGACAATGACAAAAATTATTACGATTGGACAAACCGAAATGATTAGGGTAGGACGTGATTACCCTTGCCCTATTTGTGGCAAACCAGATTGGTGTTTGGTATTTGCAGATCAATCTAAAGCAGTCTGTGCTAGAAAGATTGACCCAGACAAACCACAATTTGGTAGTGCTGGGACAATTTATGATTTGGATCCCCAAAAAGCTAAAGACGTGACTTTTGAACCTAGTTGGAAAAGTCAGCCTTTGGCAAGTATCTCAACACTTCACAAGGTAAATTCTCTTGTGATTGATGTGTTGGGATTAACTAAGGACCATGTCGAGCACTTAACAAGTGCGGAACGAGGTCTTTCTGTTGAGACCATTGCACTGCGTGGCTACGCTTCATCAACAAAGCAAACACGCCAGAAGCAGGTTGATACAACAGTATCTCATCCAGCAACTATTTGGGAAAAGCTCTTTGTTGCAAATGGTCTTCCTAAAGATGCATGGCGTGGAGTGCCTGGCTTCTACTGGAATGAAAACGCAAAATGTCCTATTTTTGAATCAAAAGATGGAATTCTAATTCCATGTCGCAATTCTTGGGGACAAATTGTAGGTTTTCAAGTACGTCTTGATAACGTTAGTTATCAAGCCAAAGTAAACGAAGCCTTTCAAGAGGGACGAAATGCACGTACTGCTAAAGTCTTCCAAAATGAAGATGGAAGTTTCGATTGGTATGTGTTTGCTAAAGGTTCATCACACGAACTAGCAAGTGGGACAACTAAGGAAACTAGTGTTAAACTTCGTTCTGGACTTGAGTTGACATTTAAAAAAGGGCAAAAGTATGTCTTTGTTTCGTCAGCATATAAGCCAGAAGGAACAAGTGCTAAGTCTTTTCCCCATTTTGCTTATTCTGATGACATTTTAGAACAAGCATGTTTTTCGGATGAAGGCAAGGCTAAAGTCAACCTTATGAGTAAGGTCGATAACCTTCTAGTTACGGAAGGTTTGCTTAAAGGAGATATCACCGCATCAGTTGCGAAAAACACTCGTCTTTCTCAATTGGGGAATATCTGTGTTATCTCTATGGCAGGAGTAGCAGCATGGCGACCTATATCGGACTTTATTGGAAAGACTGAACTCAAAATGGTTAAACCAATTTATCTGGCATTTGACCAAGACTTTGAGGATAATGACTCGGTATTTGAACGTATGTATGACATGGTTCAAGATCTAGTTACGAAGCAGTCTTGTACGGTTCGTGCTCTAATCTGGCCTCACGAAAAGGGAATTGATGATTTCCTTTTGAAAGCTACACCAGAAGAAAAGATTAAGTTCAAAACGTATACTAAACAGGATATGGTATAATGAAGAAAAATTATTTGGAGATGTATAAGGGTTGAATATCAAGAAAGTAGAGCGACTGATCTTTGAAATCAACACCATTCATATAAAGTATTCAGAAGAGTATTTTGAAAGTGGTAAACTTGCTAAAGTCAATCTTAATCACACTTTTGCGAAGGTGCCAGTTGATGAGATTCTAAAATATCGTTTGAATCTGCACGAATCTATCAACGATTATTTGATGGTAGCAGATGTCAGCGATATTAGTTACTTCTATAGAGTGAAGACATCTGAATCTATTTTAGATAAGATTGAGCATTTTACTAAAAGAGCAGAAGGGTATCCAGTAAATTCGGTTTTAAATGATATTTTTGGAGCACGTGTCATTTTGCCAACATCTGTCATTACTGAAGTGATGGATCGTTTAGATGATTGGAAGGAAGAATACGGTCTTAAAAATTGGTATTTAAAAGATACTGAAGACTATACTGGCATCCATCTCTACTTTAAAAACAAGAGTCATTTCTATTATCCTTGGGAATTACAAATCTGGGATAAGAATGATATTTTTCGAAATATAGAGAGTCACAAACGAGATTATGCAAGGAAACTTGATAACAATAATTAGGTTTCCTTTTTTTACGCAATAAATTGTATGTCATACTATGTATAGTTCATAGTGTATCGTACATAGTACATATAAGAGAAAGAGGAAGGTAGTAGCTTTAAGCTTTACCTTCCTTTTTGCTATTAAGGAGAAAAACAATGGCAAATTTACTAGCAGTAGCACAACAAACAACTAAAACAGTCACTTTTCCGAAGATAAAAGAGACTGATAAAGCTGCAGATATCGTGAGAAAGTTTTGTACTTACTATGCGAACATCCGCAGATATCAATGTCAGGAACTTTTATCTCAAGAAGTCGGAGCAGTAGCAGTAGAGGTATTCGGACAAGATAATGTCTATACAGCCTATAAAGTCAAAGACATCATGGCTGATATTGAAACCATTGGTTATGATCAAGCACATTTTTCGAATAAACTAAAAAGACTGTTCGAGGGCATGAGCTTGAGGGATGAAGAAAATCAGGAATACCTTTTCGGTGAACAGATTCTTCTCACACTCCATGGGAGTATATTACCTGCTACTAAAAGTGCAGAAGATACCAAACGCACTTTGTATCTTCTCATTGTCGACGATTCAAAGGTTAGAGTACCTTTGAAGAAAAACCTAAGTTTTTGGAGAGAGAGTAGTTCTCAAACGAGGTATGGACTAGTATCTTTTAGCTTTCTTGAATTGATGTCTATCCATAGTGAAGGTATCTTCAAGGAATGTAGTTATTATGGAAATATCCAAAAGATAGCTAACGTTCTTAAAAGAGAGTATGAAGATGCTCTTGCAGCCAACCTAAATGCACAATATGTTAATCAGTCAACTAAGACGATAGCAAGTGTGCGTGAGGATAAAATCTTTCAAGATTATGAAATGAACAGTAATACGTCATTTCTTGATTTAGGGTTTTCAAAAGTCGAAGTGGATACCGAGCGTTATCGAGGTAGTGATTTTGACAAAGAGAAATTCAGGGTTCTAGAGAAAGAATGGGAGAAGTTGTGTAATCACTTACCTCATTCTAGTGTAGAACCCGAACTCAAATTCCGAAAGCTAGGGAAACATAAAGCAAGCGGACTTTATGTGCCAGGGTTAAATATCATGGCAGTTGATGTAAGAGATTCCTCATCATTCATACATGAGTATGGACATTATTTAGACTATACGTATGATCAATCAGGTATCATTAGCTCTACATCACATAGCTTTAAAGATATTCGTAATATTTACAAGGCTAGCTTGCTAAAACTTATTCAAACAGCTGAGGAAACCAGAACGGACTTAGCTCAAGCTGTTCATATTAAGAAGAAGTTGGATTATTATTTGACACCGACTGAAGTGTTCGCACGTGGCTTTGAATGGTGGGTTTTTGAAACTTATACCAAAGATTCAGAACTGCTATCTGATAAAGCAACTTACTATACTAGATTAGAGTATAGGGCTTTGAGGCAATGTCGACACCTTTTGTTTGCATTTTTTGACACGTTCTTTGAGAACTATCGTGCAATGCAACCTATTTATAAGGTTGAGAAGGAGCCAAAAACACTAGTAGCTTGTCGAAAGCCACTTGAAGATAAACCAACAACTGAAGGAGAACAGTTAAGCTTGTTTGAGTTCTGAGAGGAGAAAAGCAATGATTATAAACAATATTTTAAAAGAAGCTATCGATAATAATATCCAAGATATTACCTTCTTCCCACATGGTGAAGATTACGAGGTAGCATTTAGAAATTCTGATGTGAAACAGGTCCATGACTTCATTTCATCAGATGATGCGGATGCTCTATTCAGTCATATTAAGTTTATGGCTGAGATGGACGTAACAGAAAAACGTTGTAGTCAGGTAAGAACTTGTGACTATCAGTTGGACGATGGTAGAGTTATCACCATTAGGATATCGACGATAGTTAATTTTCAAGGACTAGAAACGATGACTATTCGACTTATTCATGTGAATGAGCGACGAATTTCTTTGAGTGAGTTTGATAGTAGTTGTATGGAAGAAGTGCTTGAACAAGTACGCATTCCAGGCTTGCATGTCATTACTGGTCCTGCAGGTGTCGGCAAAACGACCTTAGCCTACTCGTTACTTGCTGAAGCTTTTAAAGAAGGTGAAGTCATAACAATTGAAAGACATGTCGAGATTAAGGAAATGTCTTTTTACCAACTACAAGTCAATAAAGCTAACGGTATGGAACTGGAAAAGCTCGTGACTTTTGTATTACGCTTCAACCCTGACGTCTTGTTTATTGGTGAAGCTAATACACAAGAAGAAGTAGAAGCAGTAATTAAGGCTGTTTCTGCAGGATTAAGTGTCGTTACAACAGTTTATCAAGATGACTTTTCAATCCCACATGATGTTTTAGAAATGAAACAAGGAAAAGATGGGAAACGAAACGTAGCATTGATTAAATAAAAGAGGAGAAAATAATGACTAATACAATTAAGATTGATGCTTTTGACCGCTTCATGGCGGTAAGCCATTTTGATGAAGAAATGGCTGAAGCACATACACCGACTGAGGATGCTATTCATAATTGGATAGTTGATCATCAAGAGGATGATGAGCTGATTGCTGGGATTCTCAAACATCTTGATCGTACGATTAAGGATGCTATGGCTTTCTGCATCAGAAAAGCCAGTAAATCTGACTATAGAAATGGTCAAGGTGCTATGGTTGATGATGCCACAGTCTTTTCTTGGGTTAAAGAGTATTTTACCGCTGAAAAGGTTGAGACTAAACCAGTTTTAGGTAATATGACTACTGGTAGTAAGAAATCAACCAAGCAACCAACTAAGAAGCCAAAAAAGAAACAGAATAAGAGCCTAACTAAAACAGAAACTAAAAAGAAAGTTCCAACTAAGAAAAAACCTAAAAAGGAAGGGAAACAGTTAGATCTTTTTTCAGATTTATCTGTTGTAGAAGGCGAATTTTAACAACAATAAGAAAGAAAATGGTCCTAGGGCCATTTTTTTATGATTAAGGAGAAAAACAATGGCAAAAGCAAATAAGAGTATTCAAGAAATCGTTGAGAATCGTCTAAAAGTTCCTAATGGATTCTTTAAGTGGGCGAAAAATGATTTTCCTATCTATGAATGGACTAATAAGTCTAGGACAATTATTTCTTCAGACCGAAAAAAATTCTCGGAAAAGGTTACAAAACGCTTATCACTTAACAGCCGTTTAACCTTTGTAGGAGATACTTTTTACTTTGTCTGGATGGGAGTCACCAAGAAACGCATTGAAATGCAAATGTATGCCGTAACTCAATCATTTGAAGAAGGAAAAGAAAAGTTTGACATCAGCCTTTATAACTTTTATCAGCTTGCCAACAATAAGATGGTGAAAGCACACTCGGATCCATATCTTTCAGTCCAAAAAGGTAAAGAAATCTATAGTACTGGATTCCAAAATCAGAGAAATGCTCTCTTTTTCGGTTCTGGTGCATTTAGTGTCTATACGCTTTATGGTGGTATGGAAAATCTTATTGAAAAGTTACAATCAAAATCTGAGTTGAGATACTTAGATTTTGATGAAGTGATTAAAGAAAATTTTGAGATAAGCTCAGTGCTACCTCATCTTTATAAATATAGAGAGCGTATTGAATTCGCTCAAAAAATCAAGGCGCGTGGAATCGTCAAAGATTTGGTAGGTTCTACGTTTTATAAATCATATTACTCATATAGTCTAGGACATAGTCATGCAAATATGAGTAAGGTTACCATGAACTTTCTTAAAAGGAATAAACCGTATCTAAAAAATACGGATATAAATGTTAAAAAGGCATTTTTCGAGGAAGATTTGCGTAGACGATATGGTCGAAACTTCGAGGGGTTATATGAGTTGATTATAAACGCTATGATTTCTGACAAGAAGCCACTAATTAAGCGTTTGGAAAGTATCATACCATCCACTGTGAAACCAATTCGTTTTATTAACTGGATGATGAAAAACAATATCTCCCTTCGTGATTATGAGGACTATCAAGAAATGGTAGAAGCTCTGGGAATTCCATTTGATGGAGATTATGTAGTTATCCCAAAAAATTGGGAAAATAAACATACAGAGATCGTAGAAAATTATTCAGCTCTTCTCGAGAATCAACAAGCACGTGGTACATATTTACGTGTAACTAATGCTGTCAGAGATTTGAGAGTAGAGAAACAACGCCTTGAGGACGAAAAGAAAGAGGCGAAGTTGAGGGTTGAAACAGCTAAACGTTTGACAAGCATGATGAAGGCTCAGACCGCATTTGACAAGTATGCTTTTATCTTTCCTAAAGACGAAAGTGAAATTGTCAAAGAAGGCAAAACCCTACATCATTGTGTTGGAAGTTATGCAAAAAAACACTTTGTCTACGGAACTTCTATTATTGTCTTTGTTCGTGATAAAGCACACAGAGAAACCCCTCTCTATACTCTTGAATTGAAAAACAATAGGATTATTCAACTGAAAGGAGAAAGGAACAAATCCGCAGATGAAGAGGCAAAGAAAGAAGCAGAACTTTTTTTAGCCCATTGTGGAAAGCTTAAAATTGAGTTTTAGATAAGAGGAGAAAAAATGAAACCGAGAACTCATTATGAGTCAACTGCGTTTTCATGTTATACTAGAGATAACACTATACGTGATTTCATGTATAATTCAGGGAGAAACGTCATGAAGTTGACTATTGTTCTTTATAACAATAAAAAGATGATTGGAAAATACCTGGTTGATACAATCAGTAAAACCTTAGATACGTTTGAAAGGGAAGATGATTTTTTGTTGAACACAGAATTCACCTATGAACGTATGGTAGATTTTCTAAAAGGGCGTCAAATTGATTTTGGACGAAAAAACCGAAAGGAACTTTTAGGTTATACCTATACAGCTCCCGATGTCTGGCACGAAATTGCTATGACACACGGTTTTGATACCGATGATTTTTATTGGGTATCAATACCAGAACTCAATGATGAGCCATTTGTTTTAGAAGATCATCATCCTAATTTAAGTAGAAAATAGGAGAGATACTATGACTGTATTTACCTCTAGCAAAGGAACTCAAGAGAAATGGTTGAAAGATGACTATTTCTATAAAAGAGACTTTTTTGGTGGGGAGGCTGAAGCTGAGTTTCTAGTATCTGAGTTTTTGAAAAGTTGTGGGATTGAAGATTATGTACCTTACGAAAAAGTAGGTAGTGATCTTTGTCGTTCACAAAATTTCATACCAGAAGGTGGAAGCTTCGTTACGATGTTTCGTTTGCTGCAACAAAGGGGGTATACGGAATCAGGTATCGAACAAATAGCCAAGAAGCAACCTCAAGAGCAGTATAACTTTTTGAAAAAAGAGTTGGCTGAGATTGGTTTTTCAGAAGCCGAGCTTGATTCGATATTTGCCAGACTCTTTGAGATTGATCGCTTAACCTTAAATGTTGATAGACACTGGAATAACTTTGGGATTATCTTTTCTAAAGATGAACCGCCATATCTATTAACTTTGTTTGATTTTGGTTACTCTCTAGGAGTTACCTTTCCCAGAACAATGCCCACGCATGTAGCTATTCGTAAGAGTAAAGCTATGACAGTCAGCAAAAGCTTTGATAAGCAATGTGAACTGGCTGGAGCATTCTCTTTTGACATTCAAGATAGTTTTATTGAGTTCCTCAAAAACAGGAAAACACGAGAGGCTCACATTTTCTTGAGTCGTATTAACAAATACTATAACTAAAAAGAAAGACTTGGTTTTATACCAGGTCTTTTTTAGTTTTAAGGAGAAAGAACAACAATGGAAGAACAAAAAAATAATACTAAAACAATGACAAAAGCAGAAAAGGTTCAAGCTAACCTTTCTGCCATTAAACTTGTGAAAGCACTCGAAGCAGATAACCGTCTAGCTGATAGTGCCGAACAAGAAATTCTCTCTAACTATGTTGGTTGGGGAGGACTTGCTAACGATTTCTTTGATAGTAAGATTAATCGTTTTGCAAAAGAACGTGATGAGCTAAAAAGTCTTGTCACTAAAGAAGAATACCGTGCGATGGAAATGAGCTCCTTGACGGCTTACTACACAAGTCCAGAGATTGCTACTGCAATGTGGGATAAGATTGTAGAAAGTGGTTTTAAAGGAGGTAATATTCTTGATCCATCAATGGGTACAGGTATCTTCTTTGAAACAATGCCAGAGGATATCAAGAAGAATTCTACCCTTTATGGAATTGAACTTGATACCATTACTGGTGCTATTGCTAAACACCTTCATCAAGATGCTACTGTTTTAGTCCAAGGATTTGAAACAGTAAACTTTGAAGGAACACCATTTGACTTGGTCATTACGAATGTTCCATTTGCGGATGTTCGTATTGTCGATAAGGTTTATGAGAATAAACCTTATCGTATTCATGATTACTTCTTTAAGAAAGCTATCGATTTGGTACCCTATCATGGGATGGTTGCTGCTATCACTTCAACTGGTACTGCAGATAAGAGTGCTGGTTCAATTCTGCCAGAACTCCGTCGTAGCGGAACTCAGTTTTTAGGTGGTGTCCGCTTACCAAATACTGCTTTTAAAGATGCTGGAACACGAGTGGTAACAGATATCCTATTTTTCCAAAAAGGAGCTTTTATCCCTGTTCCCGATAATAATATCGACTTTTGGTCTTCAGATAGAAATAAACTCCCCTTTGATAAACGTGTCTCACTCAATCCCTATTTCTTCCAGGATGCTATTTGTAAAAATCCTTGTGTCCTAGGTGATTATCAGGTACGTCATTTCAATGGTGGAACACTGGATCTTGTGGTAGATAGCTCTTTTGACTTAGCTTCAGAGCTTCAAGAAGCACTATCAAAAGTAACAGTGCCTTTCGAAGTAGAGAGACTAGAACCTCGTGATATTATCCTTAAAGAAGAAGTGAATCATCTTGACCAAGAATTACTTTCTTCACTTGATATTCGATTGAACGAGTATGCTTGTGATAAAAATGGGCGTGTCTATTATCGTGATAACACGTCTATCCGTCCTAGCTCACGCTCAGCTGAAATGATTTTTTATCAAGACGAACAAGGACAGTTCGTAAAATACGATGATAAATACAAGGAAGAAGCCATTTTAGACTTTGAAGCAGCAGTAGAAGCAGACCCTAATATTGTTACAAATACATGGGTAAGTCAAACACCTTCTAAAGCAGCTAAAAGTAAAGGGCTTTACAAAGGTATTTATTTCTATGAAACACCCCTTACGGATACAGAAAACAAGCGTATCCGTGGCATGGTTGCTATCAAAAATGCTTATCAAGCCATTATTGATATTCAAATGACGACAGACTATGATGAAGGTAAATTCAAACAACTGCTTGCAACACTTAATCAAGCCTACGATACTTTCAAGAAGAAGTATGGTTATATCAATCAAGCGGTGAATGCTCGCCTCTTTGACCGAGATGATCGTTATCCTCTTATCGCTAGTCTTGAATTAGAGGAGTTGGACGAGAATGACAGCTCAAAGGTAGTCTTTGTGAAGTCAGATGCTTTTAAAAAGCCAACTATTCGTCCTAAAAAACACCTTCATCAAGTGATGTCAGCAGTAGAAGCTTTGAATGTGTCGCTTTCAGAAGGTCGTGGCGTTGATTTGAACCTCATGAGTTCTGTCTATCCAGATGTTTCAGAAGATATGATGATTTCAGAACTAGGTGAGACAGTGATGATTGATGTGGAACGTTATATTGATGATAAGACTGTACACTATGTTACTAAGGATAAATTCCTTTCAGGTGATGTTCTTGCTAAACGTGATTGCATTAACTCTCTCATTGAAGACGGAGATACACAAGCGGATTGGGAACGTTATTTGGAATTGATTTTATCTGTTGTACCAGAGCCAGTTGTCTTATCTGATATTGATTTCAGCATTGGATCTAGTTGGATTCCTAGTAACGTCGTTTCTCAATGGGTGTTTAGTGAATTGTTGGATGAAAAAGTTGGTCTCCATTCTGAAGAAGCTAAAGCACTATTAGTGACATCCAGAATCGGACGAGGTTTCAACGAACGCTTGTTAAACCGCTATATGAGTCGTCAATCTAACCTTCGTTTAGGTCTACGTGATGAGTACAATAAAAGCTACTCACACGCAACAGATATTGTGGCTCACTTGCTTACAAGTAATCAACCAACAATCATGCGTAACTTTGGTACGACTGAAAACCCGATACGTAAGGTTGATGAAGTGGCTACAGCAAACCTACGTGAGTGTGAGCGTGTTCTACAAGAAAGCTTTAAGAACTTTATTCATGAAAACCCAACAGTCCAAGAAGTGATTGAAGATACCTACAATGAAGTCTTTAATCGCTATGTGACACGTCAATATGATGGAAGTCTCTTGGAATTTGATGGCTTGGCTAAAGGAGTAGAGCTTCGCCCTCACCAAATAAATGCGGTACAACGTATTCTTGAAGAGAGACGTGCACTCCTCGCTCACGAAGTGGGTACTGGTAAGACACTAACCATGATTTCAGCAGCTTTCAAGATGAAAGAGCTTGGGCTTATTCATAAACCATTGTTTGTGGTTCCGTCTAGTCTAACAGCACAATTTGGTCAAGAAATTATGCGTTTCTACCCTACCAAGAAAGTGTTTGTTACGACTGAGCAGGACTTTGAAAAGTCACGACGTCGCTTGTTCGTTTCTCGTATTCTAACCAGCGACTATGATGGAATTGTGATTGGACATTCTCAATTTGAGAAAGTTCGTGTCTCACAAGAACGTGAACAAGCCTTTATTTCTGAAAAGATTGATGAGCTTGATGAGATCATTGGTTACGCAAAAGCTAATGACGACAAAATTACTTTTAAGCAAGCACAATCGATGCGTAGAAGTCTTGAGGCAAACTTAGAAACGTTGCTTGAAAATAAGACTGGTATTGATGAGTTTATCAACTTTGAAAGCCTTGGTATTGATATGCTCTTTGTTGATGAAGCCCACGGGTACAAGAATGTCCGTCCTATGACACGTTTGGGGAACGTTGCTGGTATTACCAACCGTACCTCAAAAAAGAATATGGATATGGAAATGAAGGTGCGCGTGCTTCAAGAAGAGCATGATACACGTCACGTTGTCTTTGCGACTGGAACACCAGTTTCTAACTCTATCAGTGAAATGTATACGATGATGAATTATCTTCAACCAGATGTCATGGAACATTTCGGTGTAAGTTTCTTTGATGCTTGGGTTGGTGCGTTTGGGATTGTTGAGAATAGTCTTGAACTTAACCCTACTGGAGACAAGTATATTTCACGTAAACGCTTTGCTAAATTTATGAATCTCCCTGAGCTGATGGCGATTTACCGTCAGACTGCAGATATCCAAATGACTGAAGACCTTAATCTTCCAGTTCCTATGGTAGAAAAGGTAGCGGTTGAAAGTCAGTTGACGGATAACCAAAAAGTTTATTTGGATGAGCTTGTAGAACGCTCAGACCGAGTTAAAAATGGGAGTGTAGATCCTAGTGAAGATAACATGCTCAAAATCACTAGTGAAGCCAGAAAGTTGGCTTTAGATATGCGTTTGCTTGATGCAGAGCTCTATGTAAGAGCTGATGCAGATAAACTCATGCAAGTGGTTGAGCGAGTGGATAAGATTTATCACATGGAGGCTAAGCATAAAGGGACACAAATGATTTTCTCTGACCTTGGAACTCCTAATGGCAAGGGTTTCTCTGTTTATCAAGAATTAAAAGATTTGCTTGTTGAACGAGGAATTCCAGAAGAAGAGATTGCTTTTATTCACGATGCTGCTAACAAAAAGGCTAAACTCCAACTTCAACGTCAAATGAATGCTGGTGAGATTCGTATTCTCATGGCTTCGACAGAAAAAGGGGGAACCGGTCTTAACGTACAACGTCGTATGAAAGCTGTTCATCATCTCGATGTGCCTTGGAAACCGTCTGATATTATCCAACGTAATGGACGCTTGGTTCGTCAAGGAAATATCTATCGAAAGGTAAATATTTTCCACTATATCACCAAGGGAAGTTTTGATAACTACCTTTGGCAGATTCAAGAAACAAAGCTCCGTTATATTACGCAAATCATGACCAGTCGTACACCGATGCGAGCTTCAGAGGATATTGATGAGCAAACACTCTCAGCCTCTGAATTTAAAGCCATTGCAACAGGCAATCCATATCTTAAACTTAAGATGGAACTTGATAACGAATTTGAGTTGTTGTCTAATCGTCGTAAGGCTTGGAAACGTGATATTGCTTTGTCTCAAAAACGTATTAAGCAAGCCCTTAAAGATAAGGAAAATTACGAGAAGAAACTTTCTCTATTAGTCCAGGATAAAGAGCTTGCGGAAAAGACAAGACCTTGGAAAGAAGTGGTTGAAAAAGAAGATGGTAAGAAATATGAGGTTGAGCATAACCCATTTGTTATGACATTTGAACCAGATGGATACGAAGCAACTAAGAAAGATGTTGCAGGTAATCAACTGAACTATGCTATGCAGATGAATGTTGCCTCTGATCCACTCCATATGAAAATGACAACCCTTGCTCATTATCGTGGTTTTGTCCTTCGTGCGTTGGAACAAAAATCAGCTTGGCAACCAGAACGCATGCTTGATTTACATATTATCGGTCAAAATAGCTATGCTGTTCGTCTAGATTTTGCGAGTGGTATTGGGACTATCCAGCGTATCAACAATGTTATTGATGGTATGGATAAACAAGCCAAACTTTTGCAGGAAAACATTGACCGTTGTGCAGATACTATTAAGCGAGGAGAAGCTGCAGATGTTTTTGCAGACCAAGCTCGTCTTGACTATGTATCAGCTAAACGTGCCATTGTTAATCCTCTTATCGAAGTCGAAGATGAGTCTAAAAAGCCTACTGTAGAACAAATTGAAGAGGCTATTAATGCTTTTGAATTGCAGTATAAGGCAGACCATCCAGAAATGGATGAAGACTCTGATGTAAAAGTTAGCTCAATCACTGAGGAATATAGTGCTAGCTATGATCCTGATGAAGAAAGCGAACTTGTTGAAGTTATTGATGAGTTAGTAGATGAATCAGAAACTGGCTTTGAGGAAGAAGTAGTAGTTGCTCAAGAAACCATTGAAGAAACGATTCATGTTGTTGTTTCACAAGAAGTTCTTGATATGGCTGATGACTTCCTAGAAAGCATTTCTGAACTCTTTGGTATGACTGAAGAACATAATTATAATGTTTCTACAGAAATAGTTTCAGAAATCTCTGTTAATGAGGTAGTAGAAGCAGAAGTAGAAGTTTACGAAGAAATTTCATTATTTGATTTTGTTTAATCATAAAAAAGGATAATATCTTCTTGAGGAGATGTTATCCTTTTCTCTTAGCATAATTTTCTTTTTAAATTCATAGATCTGAAGTTTATTTACATAAATCAATTTCTTAATAAAAACACTCTAAAAGTTTAGATTTTCAGTTTAACTTTTTGGGAGTGCAGATTATCTATGTAAGGGTCTTTTAATAATTATCAGATATCTGTGAATGGTGGAATAGCAATAATGGGAGTATATCCTATCCTCTTATTTTATTGTACTCGAAATTATTCGGTGTAATTTACAACTTTTGTTCTGAAATAAATTCGCTATAAGGAGTACCAAGTAGTAGTAAAAATTGTTTCTTGAGAACTTCAGGTGAAGTTGGGAATTCTTGAGAATCAAAAGTTGAATGATATTTAGTATGTTTAGAAGAAATAGTTCTTCTAAAAAATCTCTTGAAATATTATTATTAATTTTTATTAAACATAGATTTTCTTTAAGCAAAAACCCATATGTTTTTTGTAAAAGGTATTTCTAACTTGGGTCTGCAGAAGTGTTATAAAGAGAAGGAAACTAGGCTCTTTTTGAATAAAGTAAAGGTATAATGGAATCGCGAAAGATAGAAATAGGTTCTTTTCTGGTCATATCTCTCATAAAAAGGGAAATGATAAGAGGATAGCCTGAAGCTATATAAAACAGAAGAGGAGTAATTTGGAATTGTCTAAAATGTAAATATTACGGTAAAAGGATCGAAGAAGTATGATTTTGATGAAATATAAATGATTTTGATTATTCAATTTCTAGATGGAAATTAAAATAAATTTGGTAAGGCTACGATTCGTAATCTTAGTACATAAAAATCATCATGGTATAATAAATAAAGAATATCAATGTTTTTAAGGAGAAATCAGTGGAAAAAAGAAATTACCAAGCAAAAGAATCATTAGATAATATTGAAACTAATACCTCAAAAATAACAGCTAATGCATTATTTAATTTCATGCAAGAGTATTCTTTTTTGGAAAAAATTTTGTTGAATATGTCAATATTTCCTCGCTATTATCCTGAAGATATTAGTTATTTAAAATTAAAATACAAATCAAAAGACCTAACTGAGTGGTACATACCTATGACTTGCTTTTGTGATATACCATTGCATCAAATTAGCTATCATGCAGAGGGAAATCCATCATCTCCTGAGGATAGGGGGTACGGCAAGTTTTCAATAGCATTTCATAAGAGTTTTGGGATAAAAAAAGGTATTCAGCCAATTCACTATTTAAATCAGGAATCAATTAATGCTGTTGAACTGACAAACACAATGAATTTACTATTGAGCGAAGATTTTGAGGGTGTAAGCGAGGCTTCTAAAGTCAATGATATTATAACAAATTTCATTTTTGAATATATTAGAATTATAAAACCATACTATGGCCAAATGAAGCGTAAGGGTAAAGATAACCAAATTCAAATAATAAAAAAGAATTTTCAAGATGAGCATGAATGGAGATATATTCCAAAACTGGAATCAAATGAACTTCCACTGATGTTAATTGAGGAAAAGGATATTTTAGCAGAAGAAGTAAATAAATTATATACAGATAGTATACCGTTGACGACCAAAGGAGTGTTGTCTTTTAATGTTGATGATATAAGATACATATTTGTTGATACTAATCAAAACAGAAATAAGCTAATAAAATTTATTAGACAAAAGCGGAAAGGAAGACGTCTTAACCGTCAAGAAAAAGATATATTAATTTCTAAAATAATGGTTTATGATGAGTTGAAGGAGGATTGGTGAGTGGTTAATTCAAAGTTTAATTCAGTCTTTTCTAAAAAAGATAATACTAAAACATTTAAGGCACCAAAAGCATTAAGAAAGAGGTTAAACTTGGATGCTCCCAAAGGTTATTCTTATGAGTTAATGGAAGGGACTGATGATATGTATGTCCTGCGTTCAAAAAAAGACCCTAAGGAGAATAGTTTTCAAGCAAGGTTTATGTTTCCATTGGAGTTTGAAGGGATGGAAATACATAACATTAATGAACTACTTGAAGCTATGTATAGGACTCAGAAAGCATTTGTCTTAGACAAGTCACTTCAGAATGAACCTCCAACTATCATTCATTTAGGTGCCTCTGGTATAACAGAACAGACCATATTTCCAGTTGACAAACTTCCTAAGTTAGAACCTTTGGAAATAAAAGTTGGGAATATGGAGGTTTCTTTACCTATTGAGAGAGTTCCTTATCCAAGTTTAACTGAAATAAAAATTGTCTCTGATAGAAATCACTTAATTAATTTAGGAATTATACTAAATGAAAAATCTGGTGAGACACATATAGAAGTTAGCCTTAACTATGAGAACCTAACCACTTTAGATGATTATTTTAATAATATAGAAATTATTCGTTCCTTCTTTAAATCCGGTATGGAAATATTAAACAAATCATTGAAACCAAATAAGGCTCAAGTAAAGGTGTTTGAAAAAAATCATAATTTTTTAGAGGCTCTTAAGCAAATTCAAGATTATTTTGAAACTTCATTTGATTTTCCACAGAAAATAGATAATGATGATGTCTATTTTACAAAGATATTATTTGAATCTTTTATCAATAACAGAATTGTATCAATTAAAAACAAAAGTGAAATTAGTTTTTCATTTGACAAAGAGAAATTCAATACATCTGAACATACTTTGGAAAAGGGAGCTGAATTAGGTGTTATTATTCCAAAAGAATTGACATTAATGATTTTTGGTGCGGAACTTCAATTTTTAGAATATCGTATATATCCACGTATGATTTTTAATAGCATAGTAGATGAAAAGGCAGATGAATTACAAGTAATATTTGAATTCCCTGAAGAGAGCAGATATTTTGTTAAGTATTCATTGGATTCTATAGATGATTTTGATATGTCTACTACTGGAAAAGAAATATTTAATTCAACAGATGTTTCAATTAATATTGAAAAGATTAATTTTCGAACACTAAACGAAAAATAGTAGGGTAGTGTATAATAAAGTCACTTTTTTCAGTCCCGTAAACGTAAAAGCACATTATGAAATTTTTACATAATAATTTTTCCTATGCAAAGAATGATATAATCTCTACAGTGGTTTTACTCACTACAGAAATTATAGAGCCTTATATGCTTGCAGGATATGGCAACTCCATTGGGGTTGCTTTTTTATTTATTAATAATGTAATCACTATGAATTATTAAGACGGACCTTACATAAGAACAATCTTGCCAAAGATACTGAAATCATCTTTTTTTGACTAGGTGATAGGTACCTCGTCAGAATTTAACGAGTTAAGGAGAATGTCAACGTTCTCTCTATTCTGACTTACCTTCATTACGTAGTACTGACAATTTAGCTGCACGATGCAGATATCACTTGTTCGAAGGATGGAGTCATTGATGACAAACATTACTTCATCATCAAAAAAAACTAGGTTGAAGTGAATCGCCAACAACTTTAGACTCAATATCATATACCGGAATAGGCACTGGGTAATCAAGACAGTCGACTGGGACCTCTGATAGTTCAAACCCTTGTGCATCGACTCTAGCATAAATACTGACTCTTTTGGTTGGTCGTTCATCTTGTCCAACTATTTGTTTTCTATGGTCTTTTTCTCTGATTTCTTTAGAGATATGCTGATTATCTAATCGTTTTTCCAGTATTTAAAGTGAGTTGGTTTAAGTCTAGTGTACCAGCTTACAGGCAAGATATTTGTTTAGAACAAAATAAAAACTAGGGGGGGAACCCTAGTTAGCAGTAGACGTTCATACAAGAGTATTATGTAAGTAAGAATGTTAGAGTGAAGTCTCTATGATAGAAGCTAATTAGAGACAAAGGGAAGATTAATTCATAGTTTGATGTATGTGTCTACTACTGAGATTATAACAGTGCGATTAGAATTTTTCAACAAGTTTTGTTAAAAGTCAAATTCTCAACTTAGGTAAGATAACATTTCAGATTAAGCTAAAAATTTTCTGAGACAAGTAAAATTGTAATTAGGAATGCCTCAAAGCCGTTCGTATTCAGTAATCTAACAACATTTTAGATTCTGATGATGAATTGATAATTAAATTAAAGTGGCTAAATAATTACTATGCATACGAGAAAATAATAGAATTAGATTGTATGACGATTGTCATTTAAATTATATTGTGCTATATTACTTCTTAGATAGTCTATCTATGTATCATCTCCCAAGGTAGATGGGTAAACTGTGGAATATTATTGCAGAAAAACGTAGGAGCTACTCTTGCGTTTTTTCTTATGTCAAAATTCGTATATTTTCAAAGGGTTTAGTTTAGGGAAAGAAAAAAGTTAAACTCTATTTAAAATCTAGAGAAGAGTATTGCTATTTTAACTCTTCATACTAGTTTGCTATAAAAAAATGATTAGATTCCAGAGTAAAATTTAGATTGTAAAACCTTATCATTCTTATTCCTACTTCCGGATCTCTAATATATGTGTTTAAAATTATATTATAAGAAAAAATAATGTTAATAATATCCATGTATATGGCTTTAGAATTAATGGTTTATTATAATATATTTCACATAAAGAAAATAAGTGTAAAAATTATAAATAATTCAGAATATTCTATTGACAGAAAAGTTAAAAGTGCTAGAATTTAGGTGTTAAGATTATATTAAAAGGAAATTTGTATTATGGGAAAAAAAGAATCACAACGTTTCTCAATCAGGAAGTTTAACTTTGGGGTTGCTTCTGTGCTTCTGGGAACAGCCATTTTTGTGATGGGAGCAACCAGTGTTCAGGCAGATGAAGTAAGCGCTACCACTGAGGTTCAATCTTCTTTTACGGCGAAATTGAATGAAAACCAAGTTAACAGTGTTCAAGAAAGTAACGTTGAACAGAATAACGTCTCTAAAATAGCGTCTAATGAAGGTCAACAAAATAACGCAACAGTAGCACCTACTAATACTAATGATAATGCTAAAGTAGAAGTAAATGACATTCAACAAAATACTCCGGTGGCCAAAAATGAAGAAGGTGTTCAAATAAAGGAGTTGAATTCAGTACCTTCGGAACCGGTAACAACAAATTCTTCGCAAGTGATTGAAGAAGAGAAAGTTGATAACCACCCTTCAAATGAACGACGCAGAGCTAAAAGGGAAGCTACCTCATCAACTGAAGATAGTAAAACAACCTTTTCCAAAACAGGTGACACAATTACTGTGAAAAATCCTAATGTTGAAGTCAATTTTCCAAATGGGAACAGTCTATATGCTCCTGCGGAAACAGTCATTCATATGGAACTACCTGATGAGTTAGAGATAAAACAAAATGATAAAATCGTTGTTGATATTCCCGATTCAATTAGAATTCCTACAAGTTTGCATTATGATGTAACTGGTCCTAGTGGTGAAATAATAGGTAATGCTTTTCTAGATTCAATCAGTAATAAAGTGATAACTACTTTTACAGATTACTATGAGAAAAACAAAATTGCAAAACAATTTACCTTAACCTTTAGTACCGGTTGGAAATCATATGTTAAACCAAATGTTCCAACAGAACTCAATTTTAGTGGACGAAAAATTACAGTAACAGTAGGTCCGGAGAGTGCCCCTGTACCGGTAGAAAAAACAAAGGTAACAAAATATGGTGAAGCGGTAACTGGTCATCCTGAACTAATCAGATGGACTATCCGTCTAAACTCAGGTAGTTTGGTAGCTCCTCAAGTTTTGACAAATTACCAACTAATTGATACGCTTCCAGATGACCAAGTCCTAGTTCAAGATGGGGATCCTGTTTTGGATGAATTTGATACTAAAACGAAAGAAACTTGGCGTTTAGGACATGCGACATCTATTCCTTCAGATAATGTAGATTTATGGAACGGTAAAGCTCTTAGAGCTGAAAGAGTTCAGTCAATTACTCCATGGGTTTCCAAAGGTAATGCAATTCAATTATTGGAAAATATCAAAGAAAGCCCAACTGGTTTTTCTTTTAAGATAGCGCAATTGAATGAGCTTGTTTATGTTCGCTATATGACGCGATTAAAAAATGTACCTAATACCAATAAGGAGTTGCAAGAAAAACACGGTAATAATATCAAAATCACTTACAACACTGGTGAAGAACAAAGTTACCAAGCAACTTTTGCATTTAAAGCAGGTGGTTCAGGTTCAGCTTCAAAGGCAAAACAACCAGCAAGGGTTGATTTAGCGTTTACAAAACGTCTTGAAGGAAGAAAGTTAACGGCTGGTGAGTTCACCTTTAATCTAGTTGACCAAAGTGGTAATGTGGTTGATACACAAAAAAATGATAGTTTTGGCCATATTACTTTTATTCCACAGTTATTTAACCATGCTGGTGTTTATCACTATACGGTTGAAGAAGTACCAGGTACGGAAGCAGGTATTAACTACGATGCAATGAAAGCAGAAGTGAGTATCACAGTAGATGAAGATGGTAATTCGTACATAGCTCATACAATTATGCCAACGGACACAGAATTCAATAACACCTATACTCCTTCCCCAGTAAAAGTAGGTCTAGAATTTAACAAAGTCCTATCCAATGGTAGTCTAAATGCGGGGGATTTCAGCTTTACACTTATTGGTGATAACAATGTTAATGAAACAGTTACTAACAAAGCTGATGGGAAAATTACTTTCAGTGACTTATCATTTGATCATGTTGGTGTTTTCAACTACACAGTAAAAGAGGTGAAGGGTGATAAACCAGATGTAGACTACGATGATATGACGATTGCAGTGAAAGTAACTGTATCGAAAGATGAGGAAACAGGTCTGTTAACAGCAAAAACAGAAATAACCTCAACAGGTGGCGAAGCAACTGGTACAGATGACAAGACCTTTAACAACTATGCGGTAGCGCCAGTGACAGCGCAATTTGACTTTAGTAAAGTCT
>OBIA01000499.1_pt1 | contig 25777 bp, 3 predicted proteins | sample 1519911 | NCBI WGS metagenome assembly OBIA01 (sample SAMN04209236, study PRJEB22552) | human gut metagenome | biome: gut; material: feces | host: Homo sapiens | place: USA: Oklahoma | reverse complement strand
ACGAAATCACTTGGCGATGCCAACAACACTCAAATCATTGATACAACTAAGTTTGCATTTGGTCGTTACTATAAATTTGATATTGTGACAACCGTGAAAACGGATGCCCCAGCAGGAAAAGATATCGAAAATACAGCTGGTCAAATTGTTCACTACTACAACCCAAGAACCAACACAGTTGAAAAACCAAACAAACCAACTGAAAAACGTGTGAACAGTGTTCCAGTTCCACTTGAGTTGAATTTCACTAAGAAACTTGATGGTCGTCAACTTAAAGCTAACGAATTTACATTTGTTCTTAAGAAAGATGGCGTTGAAGTAGAACGTGCGAAAAATGATGCTCCTGATGCAACTACCGGTATCGCTAAGATTAACTTCACGAAACTTGAATTTGGTAAGGATGATATTGGCAAGACTTACAATTATACAGTGGAAGAAGTTAAAGGAACAGATTCAACAGTGTCTTACGATGGCATGGTTGCAACAGTAAGGGTTTCAATTTCTCATGATGGTACGGCAAAAGCAATCGTGAAGAATGTTGTAGACGCACCAGACAAAGAGTTCGATAACCGTGTGACACCACCAGAAGAACCTAAGTTTAACCCAGAGAAATATGTTGTTAGAGATGAAGACTTTGATTTAACTGGTAAGAAACTTTTGGATGATGATTCTGAGTTAGCTGATAAATACGGCGATACTAAGATTAATCCTTACGCAGATAAATCTAATAATAATGAAAAAGTTACTGTCCGTAATGATAAGGGCGAGTTGGAAGAAGTCTTTGAGAACCTCAATACTCAGCCTGTTAAACGTGGTCAGAAATTCTACTATCAAGTATGGCTTGATACAACTCAATTTAGTGCTAACAATAAAGAAAATATCCAAACTGTTGGTATCACAGACAATTATGATGATTCAAAATTGATTGTGACTAAAAACACTATTAAGGTTTATGATGGTGAGACTGGTGCAGATGTGACATCTAAGTTTGACGTTGCTGTTACTAACGGTATTATCACTGCAAACTTGAAATCAGGCTTTACGAAGTCACTAGGTGATGCAAATAATACTCAAGTTATTGATACAACTAAGTTTGAATTTGGTCGTTACTACAAAGTAGTTATACCTGCTACAGTTAGTCAAGATGCTTACGATGGTTCTGAAATCGAAAATACTGCGACACAAACGGTTCATTATTATAACCCAAGAACGCATAAAGTTGAGAATCCAGATAAGCCAACGCAAAAACGTGTGAACAACATTCCAACAGCTATTCAGCTAATCTTCGGTAAGACACTTAATGGTCGCAAATTGCAAGCAGATGAATTTAGCTTTGTCTTGAAAGATAAAGAAACTAATAAGATTCTTGAGAAGGCTAAGAATGATGCAGATGGTAAAGTTACCTTCAAGACAATCAACTATTCAAAAGCTGATATTGGTCAAACATTTAACTATATTGTTGAAGAAGAGAAAGGTGACAAACCAGGTGTTACTTATGATGATATGAAGGTTAACGTGACTGTTCAAGTTATTCAGCCTTCTTCTGGTGATCAGTTGTCAACAGTTATCTCTTATGCTACTGAAGGTGGAGATGCCTTTACTGCGGATGATACAGTATTTGACAATAACGTAACACCAAACTTCAAACCAGAGAAGTATGTTGTTTCTAAAGAAAAATTTGATCTTAAGGGCACAAAACTTCTCGATGATGATGCGCCTAACGGTAAGGTTGAAGCTGAAAACTTGAATCACCATACACTTACTCGCGGTCAGAAATTCTACTACCAAGTATGGCTTGATACTCGCGAATTTACAGCTGAAAGCAATATTCAATCAGTAGGAATCACAGATGACTATGATGAAGCTAAACTTGATATTGATGAGTCAGCAATCAAGGTTTATGATGGTGAAACAGATGTTACTGATAAATTCAAAATTTCAATCAAAAACGGTGTCATCTACGCAACTTCTAAACCAAGCTTGACTAAACCTATTAGTGCAACTGATTCTACTCCAGTTATTGATACGACTAAGTTTGCCTTTGGACGTTACTATAAATTTGATATTCCAGCAACCGTTAAAAATATTAAAGACAATGACGGTGTTGAGTTTAGTAATACGGCCAATGAAATTGTTCATCAATACAACCCTTACAATAAGCAAGTTACAACTCCTAAAAAACCAACTCAAACACGTGATAATAACGTTCCAGTTCCACTTGAGTTCAACTATACTAAGAAACTTGAAGGACGTGAGTTGACTGCAGGTGAGTTCAGCTTCTTATTGAAAGACCAAGATGGAAAAGTCCTTCAAACTGTATCAAATGATAAAGATGGCCACATCAAGTTTGAACAACTCTTGTTCAGCAAGGCTGATCTTGGTAAGACATTTACTTATACTGTAGAAGAAGTCAATGACAATAAACCTGGTATTTCTTACGATGCTATGAAAGCAACGGTAACAGTACAAGTAACTAAGGATGGTAAAATTCTTAAGACTGTCGTTAATCATGCTTCAGCAGGTGGAAATGCTACAGATGCTAACGACAAAGAGTTCAACAACAAGGTGGTTCCACCAGAAAAACCTAAGTTCCAACCAGAGAAATATGTTGTAAACCAAGAGAAATTTGACATTACTGGTGATAAACTCGTTGATGATGATAAAGAGTTGGCAGACAAGTATGCGGATACTAATGCGAACCCATACGTAGACAAGACAGACAACAACGAGAAAGAAAACTTGAATACTAATACTGTGAAACGTGGCGATAAATTGGTTTACCAAGTATGGCTTGATACAACTAAATTTGACGCAAACAACAAGGATTATATTCAAACCGTTGGTATCACTGATAACTACGATGAGAAGAAACTTAATGTTAAGCAATCAGATATCAAAGCATACGATGGTAAAACTGGTAAAGATGTTACAGCAATGTTCGATATCAAGGTTGAAAACGGTGTGATTACAGCCAACCTTAAAGATGGCTTCACTAAGTCACTTGGTGATAAAGATAATACCCAAATTATCGATACAACTAAGTTTGCCTTTGGTCGTTACTATAAGTTTGACATTCCGGCAATTGTTAAAGACAGTAAGAATGAAAAAGGTGAGTTTGACGTACCTTCTGGTTCAGATATTGAAAACACAGCGGGACAAACAGTTCACTACTACGACCCAACAGTTAAGAAGGTCGTGAAAACACCTGAAAAACCAACTGAAAAACGTGTTGTTAACATTTCAGCTAGTGTTACGTTTGAATTCACTAAAAAACTAGAAGGTCGTGACCTTAAGGCTGGTGAGTTTAGCTTTGTACTTAAGGATAGAAAAGGTAAAGTGATTGAAACTGTAAGCAATGATGCTGACGGTAAGATTAAGTTCTCAGCACTTGAGTACAAACATGGTGAAGAAGGTATCCACTTCTACACGGTTGAAGAAGTGAAAGGTAATGATACTACAGTAACTTACGATAAGATGGTAGCTAAAGTTACTGTTTTGGTAGCTAAGGGTGGTAACGTTATGACAGTAACTTCTAAATTGCCAGAAGATACTGAGTTCAACAACATTGTAACGCCACCGACACCACCAACTCCAGTGGTGCCACCAGTTACACCACCGACACCACCAACTCCAGTGGTGCCACCAGTTACACCACCAACACCACCAACTCCAGTGGTGCCACCAGTTACACCGCCAACACCACCAACTCCAGTGGTACCACCGGTTACACCGCCAACACCACCAACTCCAGTGGTGCCACCGGTTACACCACCGACACCACCAACTCCAGTAGTACCACCAGTTACACCACCGACATCTCCAGAAGTATCTAGAGAACAGGGTCTTCCTAAGACTGGTGAGAACAAGTCTGTAGTAGCAATGGCATTCGGAGGACTCCTTGCGGCAGCTGGACTTGGTTTGGCAGGAAAACGAAAAAAAGAAGACTAAGATAATAATAGGCGTAAAAATAAGATAGTTAGTAAGATTATTTCAGTTTTCAAGAAGAGAGGCTTGACCGAATAAGGTCAGGCTTCTTTTTGTTCGGCACTTAAAAATATCGTAAGTGACCAATAATGAAGTCAATTAAGAAGTTCCAAAGTCTTTATGGGCTGTGGAACTTTTTTATAATTAGCTAACTTATTACATGGACATGTGTGAGGAGGGTGATCTGATTGTTTCTCTCACAAGAGATGAGCAGATTCAAATTGATATTAACTTCTTCATGACAGTAGATTAGTACTTTCAAATAAAATATATTATGAATGATGTGGGTAATGGTAGAAGCTGATAAAAGACTTTGAGCTATTGTCTATTTAGTTATGGTGAATTTGATAATCTTGCAGTCACAATAGAAGCATCTTATCTAGGGGCTACACCATCATTTTTATTTGAAAAAAACATCAAAAAAAATCAAAGTTTAAGTTCTCATATGAACTTTCAATAGACTATCATTACTCATTTTATAATTAAGATGATGGGAGGTAGAAGTTTCATAGAAGCAATAGGGAGCGACATTAAAGATAACATTTAGTAGTCCGATTAGTTAACAGTATTGGAAAGGGAGGAGACTTTCTGATAGTTGTTTTGTAATTGGGTACTCAAAGATCTCTTATAAGATAGAAATGTATTACTTGTACTATTTGAGTATTGAAATTATTTCGTAATATCGTTGGTTATTCTTTCATTTGTATTTGAATAAGATACTAGTAGGCATAATTTTTCTCACAGGTTTTGTTATCTTTTGATTTTTTGAAGTTAGAAAATACTAGGACTCACTCTCTATTAATCCTAACTTATGAGACTCTTTTTTAAGTTGAATATTAGTATGCTAAAAAGGTGAGAGCAATTATGGATGTTGGATTGTTGCAAACTTTCTTTAAGATTTTACTAGTGTTAATGAAGAAATACTGTTAAACGAAGAAGATGTTAGTATTATTTTAGACGGATAAAGTTATTCTAAGGTTAGGACTAGATGTATATGCCATTTTCATTAAAGATAAAAATATCTATATGAGTGTAAAAGGGAAAGAAATGAGAGGTTGTGTGCGTATATTGCCATTATTATGGATCAAAGTGAGAATAATATAGTGTATATTATAAGATGTTAATTTATTTTTATAATATTATTTCTTTCGGATTATAGGTTTAAATTACTATTTTTAGAACTTACTTCTGTTTATATATGGTGATTCAAGTATTTATGGAACATGAGATGGGTTTGGAATCTTTGACGCTTTTATTAGAAAATAACAAATGTAATCCGAGTTAATTTATTTTAGAAAAGCGTAATTTATATAATGAAATATTAGAAAACAGTGGTTGTCGTCTTATTTTAGAAAACGCTTAACATGTTATAAATAAAAGGTTTCTAACGTTTTTATGTTTTTTGTAAACAACGTTACTCTTACAATTGTCAGACAACTAAACTTTTTTTAAAAAACATTGTTTAATCACTTGACTCTAAATTGTCAGAATGTTAGAATGAAAAAGAATCATGGATATGAGGGGAATTAACTTATAATCATGTATCTATAACTAACTATTTTTTTAGAGGGAGACTTAAACATGAAAGACATTTTCAACAGGCGCCAGCGCTTTTCATTGCGTAAATATTCATTTGGTGTCGCTTCAGTCTTGTTGGGAACGGCACTCTTTGCTGCTCACACTGCACAGGCTGATGAAGTCGTAGCATCTGATGCTTCTTCATCAAACCCTGGTTCATCAGTTGAGGGCGAAAGTTCTTCAGAACTGGTTGAGACGAATACAGCATCAACAGCTCAAGCAGATCCTACTGTAGCTGTATCTTCAACTGAGGCAACTGCGTCAACATTTAACTTGACGCCAGAAGCTTCAACAACAGATAAGGTTGCCGCAGAGGCAACTGACAAACAAGCTACAGAAACTGCGAAACCAGAAGCTTCTAAACCAGCTTCAGAGGCTGCAAAGCCAACAGAAAAAGCTACTTCAGAAGCAACTAAGCCAGCTACAGTAGCATCAACAGCTACAGCCAGCAACAATGTTGAAACACCAGCTTCAACAAGAACAGCTTCAAACACTTCAGCTACAGCATCAACAGCTGCTCCAGCATCTGAAAATACTGAAGCAGCCGAAACCGCAGCAGAAGCTACAAGTGTTAGCCCACGTGTTACAGCAAATACTTACTCTGTCAGATCTGCTGCAGACCGTAGTGCAACACTTGACCGTGCTGCTAGTGATATCACAAATGCTGGTGCTTTGGCAACAGGTCGTAGCCGTCGTCGTAATACACGTGCTTTGACAGATCACAACTATGAGGCGGTCTCTGTAGAAACTCACCTTAAAGATGGTGAAAAAGCTACTCCAGACATGACAGATCCTAATGGTGCAACTGTTCGTTCTCAAACAGTGCCATCGGGCTACCAAGCTAAAGAAGGTGACTACTATACTTATAGTATCGTAGATCTTACTAATTTTAACAAACGTTACCATACAAATTACTATACACGTGCTTACAAGAGATTTGATGCTTCAACAGATACTACTGTTGAATTGGTTGACAAGAACACTGGTAATGTAGTAGAAACAAGAACCGTATCAGCTTCTAGTGGTATTCAAAAATTTACGACTACCAAAGCAGCCTCTAATGGGGAGTTAACTTGGCAAGTAGATTACGATAAAGGTTTAGGTGCTGGACCAGGGAAGACAGATTCACCGTTTATCCAACTTGGATATGAAGTTGGTCCAAGTATCAAGGCTTTAGTTGCTCCAGGACACAATCTAACTCCTACAGAACAAGCTTTATATGATGCAGTTTATGCTGCGCGTAATTCAACGGATATCATCAACGTTGTAGAACCAGCATATAATGGTCGTACTATTACAGATACGAATGCTAAAATTCCATTATTTGTTCAAAAATCAACTTACTATAGAGTAGTCGATAGAAATAATACTTCATTTAATGCGAATAAAACAGATAAAACTGTTCAAGATTATGTACCAAATGGTAATGAAGTAACATTAGCCAACTACACGCTGAAAGCGATGGAAGGACAACACTTTACAGCATCTGGTGAACGTCAATTTGATGGTTACAAACTTTATCAAACAGCTACTCCAGATTCAACAACTGGTTATGTTAGCCGTCCTTATACAGTTGGTACCAAGTTTATGGATGCTGATCGTGCTGGAATAAAACGTATCAAAGAAATTGTTGGAGAAGATGGATCTGTTGTCATTCGTGTCTACTTATTAGATCCAAGACAACAAAACAAACGTTCTGATGGTACATTGAACACTGATGGCTATATGTTGCTAGCAGAAACCAAGCCTATTAAACCAGGTGATTATAACAAAGAAGAGTTGGTTGTTAAGAAAACACCACTTAAAACGATTGCACACACTGTAACTGATCCAAGAACAGGGGCAAAAACGAACTATCCAAATGGTAAGGACGTTCCATTTGATTTCCAAAGAGATGCTTCTTACACTCCGTATAAGACAGTATTTGTACCATTCTTGGGAGATAATATCGGTCACCTTTCTCCAAACGCACAATTAGAGCGTGGAGTAGGAGGTATTGGTACTAACGTTGACTTGCTCAACTCTTTGACGCCATACAAGCCAACAGTCTACTACTATGTGAAGTCAGAACCTGTAACAGTGACTCCAGAAGTTGAAAAACAACTTGAAGGACGCACACTTGTTAATGGTGAATTTAGCTTTAAGATTAAAGAAGAGCAAGCTAACAAATCAGTTCCTTCATATGAAGAAACAGTAACTAACCAAAATGGTAAAGCTACATTTAGTAAATTAACATTTAACAAAGCTGGAGTATACACTTACACAATTACTGAGGTTAAAGGCTCAGATACAAACGTCGATTATGATGCAATGACTGTTACAATGACAGTTACTGTAACTGAGAAAAATGCTGCTGGTGATTTGCAAGCTTCGGTTAAATACAGTGCTGAAGGTGGATTCAAATCAAGTGCAGATGATAAAATTTTCAACAACTACGTTGTAGCTCCAGTTAAGACTAAGTTCGACTTTAGTAAGGCTCTTGCAGGTCGTACTCTTAAAGAAGGCGAATTTACATTTGCTCTTAAAGATTCAACTGGTAATGTTCTTCAGACCAAGAAAAACAGCGCTAGTGGTGTTATTGCCTTTGATGACTTGACATTTGATAATACTCAAGTTGGTACTCACAAGTATACTGTAGAAGAAGTTATCCCAGATAATAAAGAAGCTGGTATGACTTACGATACAATGAAAGCTGAAGTAACAATCACTGTTACTAAGGAAGGCCACGTTCTTAAAGCAACTAACATTCTTCCAGCAGATACAGAATTCAATAACACATTCACACCAGGTGCGGTTAAAGTTAACCTTGACTTTGATAAATCACTTTCAAATGGTACTTTGAACGCAGGTGACTTTAGCTTCACGTTGACTGGTGATAACAATGTTAATGAAACTGTAACCAACAAAGCTAACGGTAAGATTAACTTTAGCGAATTGTCATTTGACCACGAAGGTGTCTACAACTACACTGTTAAAGAAGTGAAAGGCAACAATGCCGATGTAGACTACGATGAAATGACTATCGCAGTTAAAGTAACGGTTACTAAAGATGCTACTACAGGTCTTTTGGCTGCTAAGACTGAAATGACTTCAACAGGTGGTGAAGCAACTGGTACTGATGACAAGATCTTCAACAACCACGTTGTAGCTCCTGTAACTGCTCAATTTGACTTCAGCAAAGCTCTTGCAGGTCGTAACTTGAAAGCTGGCGAATTTAGCTTCGTATTGAAAGACAAAGATGGTAAAGTCCTTCAAACAAAACAAAATGATGCCAACGGTAAAGTTAAATTTGATGCCTTGACATTTACAAATGCTCAAGTTGGTAACCATAAGTACACTGTAGAAGAAGTTCGAGGAACTGAAGCAGGTATGACTTATGACCCAATGAAAGCTAACGTAACAGTTACGGTTACTAAGTCAGGTCATGCGCTTACTGCTGTTGCAACTCTTCCAACTGATACAGAATTCAACAATACCTTCACATCAGCTCCTACTCAAGCTCAATTCAAGTTCACTAAACGTCTTGAAGGTAAAGCGCTCACAGCAGGTGCCTTCACATTCGAATTGCTTGAAAACGGCAATGTTATTCAAACTAAGAAAAATGAAGCAGATGGTTCAATCACATTTGATGCTATTGAATACAGTGCTGAAGGTGAACACACTTACACTGTGCGTGAAAAAGCTGGTAACGATACAAACATCGATTACGATACAATGAACGCAGAAGTGAAAGTTAAAGTTACTAAAGATGCTGCTACAGGTCTCTTGAGTACTGCTGTTACAATGCCTGAAGACACAGAGTTCAACAACTATGTGGTTTCTCCAGTTGTAACTAAGTTTGACTTCACTAAGAAATTGGCTGGTCGTGAACTTAAAGCTGGTGAATTTAGCTTTGTATTGAAAGATGCTGCTGGTAACGTCGTTGAAACTGTTAAGAATGATGCTGCTGGTAACGTAACCTTCTCAGAATTGTCATTTGACAATACTAAAGTTGGTACACACACTTACACTGTAGAAGAAGTTATTCCTGAAAACAAAGAATTCGGAATGACTTACGATAAGATGAAAGCTACAGTGACAGTTGAAGTTGCTAAGAACGGTCACACATTGACTACTGTTACAAACGTTACATCAACTGGTGGTGTAGACGCTAACGGTAACGCAACTGACGGTACTGCAGATAAAGAATTCAACAACAAAGTCACTCCTCCTGAAACTCCTGAATTCCAACCAGAAAAATTTGTCGTTTCTAAAGAGAAATTCGACATCACTGGTAACAAGTTGATGGATGACGACGATGATGTACCTGGTAACGAGTACACAGCAACAAATGCGAATCCATATGTTGATGGTGTTGCAAACAACGAACCAGAAAACTTGAATACTAAGACTGTTAAACGCGGTTCTAAATTGGTATACCAAGTATGGCTTGATACTACTAAATTCACAGAAGCTAACAACATCCAATACGTTGGTGTATCTGATACATACGACGCAGAAAAATTGGATGTTAACGCAACTGACATCAAAGCATACGATTCAGTAACTGGTGCAGACGTGACTGCTAAATTCAACATCAAAGTTGAAAATGGCACAATCACTGCAACTTCAAAAGATGAATTTATCAAAGATAAAGTAAACAATCCTGTTATCGATACTACTAAGTTCGCCTTTGGACGTTACTATAAATTTGATATCCCAGCAACTGTTAAAGAATCTGTTAAAGCTGGTGCTGATATTGAAAATAAAGCCAACCAAACAGTTCACGTTTACAACCCAGTGAGCAAGACAGTTGAAAAACCTGAAAAACCAACACAAAAACGTGTTAATAGTGTTCCAGTTCCAGTTGAAATAAACTTCACTAAACGTTTGGAAGGTCGTGAACTTCAAGCTAACGAATTCGAATTCGTATTGAAGAAAGACGGCGTTGAAGTTGAACGCGTGAAGAATGACGCTGCTGGTAAGATTGTCTTCAAGACCCTTGAATTCGGTCGTGATGATCTTGGTAAGACTTACAACTACACAGTAGAAGAAACTCCTGGTACAGATGCAACTGTCAAATATGACACAATGGTTGCTACTGTTAAAGTGGTTGTTTCACACGATGGTACAGCTAAAGCAATCGTTGCCAACGTAACAGACGCTGCGGATAAAGAATTTAACAACCGAGTAACACCTCCTGAAGAACCTAAGTTCCAACCAGAGAAATACGTTGTTTCTAAAGCGAAATTCGATATCACTGGTACTAAGCTCGTTGATGATGATTCTGAATTGACAGATAAATATGGTGAAACAAATCCAAACCCATATGTCGATAATACAAACAACAACGAAGAAGAAAACTTAAATACTAAGTCAGTTGAACGTGGATCTAAACTTTACTACCAAGTTTGGTTGGATACAACTAAATTTGATGCGGCTAACAAAGACAATATCCAAACAGTAGGAATCACAGATAACTACGATAAGGATAAATTGAATGTTAATGCTTCAGATATCAAGGTTTACGATTCAGTAACTGGTGCAGATGTTACTAACAAGTTCGATATCACTGATAACAACGGTGTTCTTACAGCTAACCTTAAAGCTGGCTTCACTAAGTCACTTGGCGACGCTGAAAATACTCAAATCATTGATACAACTAAGTTTGAATTTGGACGCTACTATAAATTTGATATTCCAGCAACAGTGAAAGACGATGTTGTAGCTGGTGCAGATATCGAAAACAAAGCGGCTCAAGTTGTTAACTACTACAACCCAACAACTAAGAAAGTTGAAAAACCTGAAAAACCAACTGAAAAACGTGTCAACAGTGTTCCAATCTCAGTAGAATTCAACTTCACTAAGAAATTGGAAGGTCGTGACCTTAAAGCTGGCGAATTCACATTCGAGTTGAAAGATAGCGACAATGTTGTGATTGCAACTGCAACCAACGATGCAGCTGGTAAGATTAAATTCTCTCCAGTAGAGTACACAAATAAAGCTGGTGAAAAAGTTACAGCCCTTAAATACAAGAAGGGTCAAGAAGGTACTTACAAGTACACTGTAACAGAGGTTAAAGGCACAGACGCAACCGTTACATACGACACAATGAAAGCGAATGTAACAGTTACAGTTAAACACGATGGAACAGCTAAAGTTCTTATCGCGACTGTAGGTGCAATTGCGGACAAAGAATTTAACAACCGTGTGACTCCTCCAGAAGAGCCTAAGTTCCAACCAGAGAAATACGTTGTTTCTGAAGAGAAATACGATATCACAGGTGACAAGCTCGTTGATGATGATAAAGAGTTGGCAGACAAGTACGCAGACACAAATGCGAACCCATATGCGGACGATGCCTCAAACAACGAAAAACAAAACTTGAATACCAAGACTGTTAACCGTGGCGACAAGTTGGTTTACCAAGTATGGTTGGATACAACTAAATTCGACGCAGCTAACAAGGACAACATCCAATCAGTAGGAATCTCAGATGACTACGATGAAGCTAAGTTGGAACTTGATTCTACTAAGATCAAAGCCTACGATTCAGTAACAGGTGATGATGTTACAGCTAAATTCGATATCACTGTTAACAACGGTGTGATCACTGCAACCCTTAAAGCTGGCTTCACTAAGTCACTTGGCGATGCAGAAAACACACAAGTTATCGACACAACTAAATTCGCCTTTGGACGTTACTACAAGTTCGACATCCCAACAACGGTTAAAGCTGATGTACCTGGTGGTGTAGATATTGAAAACACTGCGGCTCAAGTAGTAAACTACTACAACCCAACAACTAAGAAAGTTGAAAAACCAAACAAACCAACTGAAAAACGTGTTAACAACGTTCCAGTTGAAGTGGAATTCAACTTCACTAAACGTTTGGAAGGTCGTGAGCTTAAAGCTAACGAATTCAGCTTCGTCCTTAAAGATTCAGAAGGTAAAACTCTTGAAACTGTGAAGAACGATGCGGCTGGTAACGTTAAGTTCAAAGCTCTTGAATTCAAGAAAGGCCAAGAAGGTGTTCATAACTACACAGTAGAAGAAGTTAAAGGCACAGACGCAACCGTTACATACGATACAATGAAAGCGAATGTAACAGTTACAGTGAAACACGATGGAACAGCTAAAGTTCTTATCGCGACTGTAGGTGCAATTGCGGACAAAGAATTTAACAACCGTGTAACACCACCAGAAGAGCCTAAGTTCCAACCAGAGAAATATGTTCTTAGCGATGGTAACGGTAAGTTTGATATCACTGGTACTAAGCTTCTTGATGATGATGCAGAGTTGACAGATAAGTACGCAGACACAAATGCGAACCCATACGCTGATAAAGCTGATAACAACGAAGCAGAAAACATCAATACGAAAGCCGTGAAACGTGGCGAAACTATTAACTACCAAGTATGGCTTGATACAACTAAATTTGATGCAAACAATAAGGATAACATCCAAACTGTTGGTATTACTGACAACTATGATGAAGCTAAATTGGATGTTAAGGTATCTGATATCAAGGCTTACGATGGTAAGACTGGTAAAGATGTTACTGATAAATTCAACATCTCAATTGCTAATGGTGTAATCACAGCTAACCTTAAAGATGGCTTCACTAAGTCACTTGGCGATGCAGAAAACACTCAAATCATCGATACTACTAAGTTCGAATTTGGACGTTACTACAAGTTTGTCATCCCAGCTAAAGTTTCTGACGGTGCTTACGATGGTGCTGAAATTGAAAATACAGCAGCTCAAGTAGTTAACTACTACAACCCAACTACTAAGAAGACCGAAAAACCAGAGAAACCAACTGAAAAGCGTGTCAACAATGTTCCAATGGCTATTCAGTTAATCTTCGGTAAGACACTTAATGGTCGTCAATTGAAAGATAAGGAATTTAACTTTGTCTTGAAAGACGAAGCAGGAAAAGTTCTTGAAACTGTTCAGAATGATGCTAAAGGCAAAGTAACTTTCTCTACTATTAATTATGGAAGAGACGATCTTGGTAAGACCTTTAACTACACTGTAGAAGAAGTTAAAGGAACTGATACAACAGTTACTTATGACAATATGAAAGTCAACGTTACTGTTAAAGTTATTCAACCTTCAGCAGGTAATCAATTATCAACAGTTATCTCTTATGCTACAGTTGGTGGAAATTCTTATGAATCAGACGACAGAATTTTCGATAACAACGTAACTCCTAATTTCAAACCAGAGAAATACGTTGTTTCAGAACCAAGCTTCGACATCATTGGTAACAAACTTGCTGATGACGACGATTCAGCTGATAAAGTTGAAATCCAAAACTTGAATGGTAAGACCCTCAAACGTGGTCAAAAGATCTACTATCAAGTATGGCTTGATACTCGTGACTTCACAGCAGAAAGCAATCTTCAAACAGTTGGTATCACAGATAACTACGAAGAAGATAAGCTTGACATCAACGCTGCTGATATCAAGGTATACGATGGTATCACTGGTGCTGATGTTACTGACAAGTTCGACATCAAGGTTGAAAATGGTGTTCTCTACGGTACGTCTAAAGCAGGCTTGACTAAAGCTATTAGTGCAACAGATGCTACTCCAGTCATCGACACAACTAAATTTGAGTTTGGTCGTTACTATAAATTTGATATCCCAGCTGTTGTTAAAGACATTGATGCTAACGACGGTGTAGATATTGAAAATACAGCCAACCAAACAATTCACCAATACAACCCATTCAATAAAAAAGTTACAACTCCTGAAAAGCCAACTCAAACACGTGAAAACAACGTTCCAGTTCCACTCGAGTTCAACTATACTAAACGACTTGAAGGACGTGAGTTGACTGCAGGTGAGTTCAGCTTCGTATTGAAAGACAAAGACAACAAAGTTCTTCAAACAGTAACCAACGATAAAGATGGTCACATCAAGTTTGAAAAACTCTTGTTCAATAAAGATGATCTTGGTAAGACATTCACTTACACAGTTGAAGAAGTAGCTGGTAAAGATGCTTCAATCACATACGATACTATGAAAGCAACTGTAACAGTGAAAGTTACTAAGGAAGGCAAAGTTCTTACAACTGTCGTTAACCACGCTTCAACAGGCGGATTTGCTTCAAGTGCTAACGATAAAGAGTTCAACAACAAAGTTCGTCCACCAGAAACACCAGAATTTAATCCAGAGAAATACATTCTTAATGAAACTAAGTTCGATTTGAAGGGAGTATCTCTTCTTGATGATGACAAAGAGTTGAAAGATAAGGTTGCAGAAACTAATGCAAATCCTTATGTTGATGATGCTTCTAATAATGAAAAAGCTAACATCAATACTAAGACCGTATATCCTGGACAAAAAGTTGTTTACCAAGTATGGTTGGATACTACTAAATTCACTGAAAAGAATAATATCCAAACTGTTGGTGTATCAGATGACTATGAAGAAGATAAAGTTGATATCAATGTAGCTGATATTAAAGCATATGATGGCATCACAGGTGATGATGTAACAGCTAAGTTCGATATCAAGGTTGAAAACGGTGTGATTACAGCCAACCTCAAAGATGGCTTCACTAAGTCACTTGGCGATGCAGAAAACACTCAAGTTATCGACACAACTAAATTTGCCTTTGGACGTTACTACAAGTTTGATATTGTTGGTAAAGTCAAAGACGACGTTAAGGGTGGTGTAGACATTGAAAACACAGCTTCTCAAATCGTTCATTACTACAACCCAACAACTAAGTCTGTTGAAAAACCAAATAAACCAACAGAAAAACGTGTTGTTAACGTTCCAGTTAAAGTAGAATTCAACTTCACTAAACGTTTGGAAGGTCGTGAGCTTAAAGCTAACGAATTCAGCTTCCAATTGAAGGATGAAGCAGGAAATGTCATCGAAACTGTTAAGAACGATGCCAAAGGTAACGTTAAGTTCAAAGCTATTGAGTACAAGAAAGGCCAAGAAGGCGTTCACAAGTTTACAGTAGAAGAAGTTAAAGGAACAGACGCAACTGTTACATACGATACAATGAAAGCGAATGTAACAATCACTGTTTCTCATGATGGTACTGCTAAAGCTCTTGTAGCAACTGTTGGTGAAATTGCTGATAAAGAATTCAACAATACTGTTCGTCCACCAGAAAAACCTAAGTTCCAACCAGAAAAATATGTTGTTTCTGAAGCGAAATTCGATGTAACAGGTACTAAACTCGTTGATGATGATAAAGAATTGGCTAACAAGGTTTCAGACACCAATGCAAACCCTTATGCTGATGACGCATCAAACAACGAATTGGAAAACTTGAATACGAAGTCAGTTAAACCTGGTCAAACACTTTACTACCAAGTATGGCTTGATACAACTCAATTTGACGCTAACAACAAGGATCATATCCAAACTGTTGGTATCACAGATGACTTTGATGAAACTAAGTTGGATGTAGATGCATCAGCAATCAAGGTTTACGATTCAGTAACTGGTAAAGATGTTACAGATAAATTCGACATCTCACTTGCTAACGGTGTGATTACAGCTAACCTTAAAGATGGCTTCACTAAGTCACTTGGCGATGCAGAAAACACTCAAGTCATTGACACTACTAAGTTCGAGTTTGGTCGTTACTATAAATTTGATATTCCTGCAACAGTTAAGAAGGATATTAAAGCTGGTGTAGATATCGAAAATACAGCTACTCAAGTTGTTAACTACTACAACCCAACAACTAAGAAAGTTGAAAAACCAAACGTACCAACTGAAAAACGTGTTAACAGTGTTCCAGTTTCAGTAGAGTTTAACTTCACTAAGCGTTTGGAAGGCCGTGAACTTAAAGCGAACGAATTCACATTCGTACTTAAGGATTCTACAGGGAAAGAAATCGAAACTGTTAAGAACGATGCCAAAGGTAACGTTAAGTTCAAAGCTATTGAGTACAAGAAAGGCCAAGAAGGTACTTACAAGTACACAGTAGAAGAAGTTAAAGGTACTGACAGCACAGTTCAATACGACGGTATGAAAGCTCTTGTCACTGTTGAAGTATCACACGATGGTAAAGCGAAAGCTCTTATCACTAAGGTTACTGACCCAGCTGATAAAGAATTCAACAATACTGTTCGTCCACCAGAAAAACCTAAGTTCCAACCAGAGAAATACGTTGTTTCTAAAGAAAAATTCGATATCACTGGTATGAAACTTGTTGATGATGATGCTGAGTTGAAAGATAAAGTAGGCGATACTAATAAAGATCCTTACGCTGACAGCACAGCTAACAACGAAGCTGAAAATATCAATACTAAGACACTCAAGAAAGGTGATAAGTTTGTCTACCAAGTATGGCTCGACACAACTAACTTCACTGACGCTCACAATATCCAATCTGTTGGTGTTACAGATAAATATGACAGCGAAAACTTGAACATCAATGTTGCAGATATTAAAGCATACGACTCTGTAACAGGGGAAGATGTGACAGCTAAGTTTGATATCAAGGTTGAAAACGGTGTAATCACTGCAACGTCTAAGTCTGACCTTACTAAGTCACTTGGTGATGCAGAAAATACACAAGTGATTGATACTGCCAAATTGGCATTCGGACGCTACTACAAGTTCGATATTCCTGCAACTATCAAAGGCACTGCCAAAGATGGTGTAGATATCGAAAATACTGCGTCACAAATCGTTCACCAATACGACCCAACTAAGAAATCTGTTGAAAAACCAGAAAAACCAACAGAAAAACGTGTAGTCAATATCCCAACTAAGGTTGAGTTTGAATTCACTAAGAAACTTGAAGGTCGTCAACTTAAAGCTGGTGAGTTTAGCTTTGTACTTAAAGATAGCAAGGGTAATGTTATCGAAACTGTAAGCAATGATGCTAATGGTAAGATCAAGTTCTCTGCCCTTGAGTACAAACGTGGTGAAGAAGGTAATCACGTCTATACAGTAGAAGAAGTAAAAGGTAACGATGCAACTGTTACTTATGATAAGATGGTAGCCACAGTTGTTGTTTCTGTAACTAAAGATGGTAAAGTCTTGACAGCGATTTCTCAATTGCCAGAAGATACTGAGTTCAACAACACTGTTATCCCACCAAATACACCACCAACAACTCCACCAAACACACCACCTACTACACCACCAACTACGCCTCCAACACCACCGACTCCTCCAACTCCAGTGGTTCCACCAGTGACACCACCAACTACACCAGAAGCTCCTAAAGGACCAGCACTTCCTGAAACAGGTGATGATGCGTCTATGGCAACTATGGCTCTCGGAGGAATCCTTGCGGCAGCTGGACTAGGTTTGGCAGGAAAACGCAAAAAAGAAGACTAAGATAGTTCATAGGTTAAATCCCTCAATATAGTTAGTTAGACTATTTCAGTTTTCGAAAAAGAGACTCATCCCGATAGGGGTGGGTCTCTTTTGTATCTATCTTAAAGATGATTTGGTGTTTTATTAAAATATTAGATATAAGGTTAAGTAATAGAGATTTTAGGATTTATTTTATGCAAAACAGATCAGTGGTTTAAATTTCAGGAAAAGATTATTATAAATATTGATATGTACTAAAATACTTATGTGAAAAGGTTTATTGGTTGTCATGAAGTCCTAGCTGCAAATCACAACTCGTTTTTTATATTGATTAAAAATTAGAGAAAATACTTGCTTAATGATTAAAAAAAAGATACGATAGACTTTGGAAGAAGGTTAATAAATGTATAGAGTGCGTATTTTTTCAATAATGTCTTTGTTTTTGACGCCCATTTGGGGTACAAGGATTAACTTATAGGAAGATTTTGAATGAAACAAGCAAATCATGTTTTTGAAAAAGTGACAAAATACGGCATTCGTAAGTTGTCGGTAGGTGTAGGACCAGTTGCTATCGGGACATTCTTGTTAGCAGGTGGTTTTTTCGTGTCTAAACCAGTCTCTGCAGATCAGGTTACTAAGGATGCAACGGTACACATGGCCTATGTCGCTGAAAATGAATTAACAGCTGAAGAGCAACAGCAAGTGGTCCATGCTATTCCTGAGGACTACCAGAATGAAGATACTTTTTATTTGGTCTACAAACGTAAGGGTGCTACGCAAACTAGTCTTCCTCAGACAGGAAGTTCTGACTGGGTAGCGTCAGGTTTAGGACTAGCAACGGCGACCATGGCTGTGTTGCTCTTTTCAAAAAAACATCGTAAAAAGATTATTGGCTTGGTCTTGATTGGGGCCGCTGGGCAAAGTCTCCTTGTGCCAATAGAGGTTCTTGCCTTGCAAAACAAGGAGTTGCAGGCCTATAATCAGACCCTTGCTGTTGCAGACGAGGCGGACCTAGCTAAAGGTGTTATTGCAATTGATGGTTATGAGTATGTCGGTTATCTGCGTTACTCAGCTAAGCCAGAGCTTGAACAACCTTTGGAGAATACTTTGCAGGGGCTTGAGTCTTCAATAAAAGAAGAGACTACAGTAAATCAGGGTACAGCTGATAAGGATAGTGAGGGAATCAGTTGGAAAAAGGGAACTCAGGAGTCAGGTCACGAAGGCGAAGCTGTGGTTCAACCTGCTAATCCAGAGTATACCGGACCAATTAGTGCCAATGGTACGCAAGAATCAGGTCACGAAGGTGAAGCTCTTGTTCAGCCCGTAGCCCCAGAGTATACCGGACCAATCAGTGCCAATGGCACCCAGGAAGTTGGTCACGAGGGTGAAGCTGTAGTTCAACCCGCCACTCCAGAGTACACCGGTTCAATCAGTAGCGATACTACAAGTGCCAATGGTACGCAAGAAGTTGGTCACGAAGGTGAAGCTGTGGTTCAGCCTGTCAATCCAGCGTACACCGGTTCAATCAATAGCGACACTACCAGTGCCAAAGGTACGCAAGAATCAGGTCACGAAGGCGAAGCTCTTGTTCAACCTGTCGCCCCAGAATATACCGGCCCAATCAGTGCTAAAGGTACGCAAGAATCAGGTCACGAAGGTGAAGCTCTTGTTCAACCCGTAGCCCCAGAGTATACCGGACCAATCAGTGCCAATGGCACCCAGGAAGTTGGTCACGAGGGTGAAGCTGTAGTTCAGCCTGTCAATCCAGCGTACACCGGTTCAATCAATAGCGACACTACCAGTGCCAAAGGAACACAAGAATCAGGCCACGAAGGTGAGGCCCTTGTTCAACCTGAGAATCCTGTTCATACCCCAGTTGTCGGCAGTATCACAGAGACTGAAACGCAAGCCATCGATTATCCTATCGAAGTGATTACGGATGATAACAAGTATGTGGATGAAGAAGTGGTCGAGCAAGAGGGTAAAAAAGGTAGCCAAGAAATCCAGAAAATTTACCAAACCATTGATGGTGTTAAGGTTGGTGAGCCGACTATTGTGTCAGGTAAGGTTATTGAGGTGCCACAACCTAGAAAAATCCGTCGTGGCAGTAAGCCTCTAGATGGCACAACGACCGAAGAATCTATTGTAGAGCTTCCATTTAAAGAAATTGTCCAAGAAGATGACACACTTGAGAAAGGCACTTTACAGGTTGTCCAAGAAGGTCAAAAAGGCCAAAATAAAATCACCAAGGTTTATAAGACCTATAAGGGAAACAAGACTGCTGAAGAACCAACTGTTACTGAAACAGTGCTAGTGCCTGTCCAAGATCGTATCGTTCGCAAAGGAACTAAGGTATCTGAAAAACCAGTGCTTACGCTGACACAGATTGACAAGGATGACTTGGGTCGAAGTGCTAAACTTAGCTACAACTTGACTAATCCAGGTTCAGCAACTATCACGACTATTAAAGCGGTCCTTAAGCAAGATGGACAGGTTGTTCAAACGCTTGATATTCCTAGCACGACCTTGACTGCTGACCTAACCAACTTAGACTATTACAAGCCTTATACTCTTACAACAACCATGACCTTTGATCGTGGCAATGGTGAGGAGAGTCAGGTTTTGGCAGACCAAACTCTCCAACTGGATCTCAAGAAGGTTGAGCTTAAAGATTTTGCACGTACAGATTTGATCAAGTATGACAATCAAACAGAAGTGGATGAGACTCGTCTGACAGCTGTGCCTCAAGATCTCACGAATTACTACTTGAAACTGACTTCTGCGGATCAAAAGACGACTTACTTGGCAGTGAAAGCCATCGAAGAAACAACAGTTGATGGCAAGGCGGTTTATAAGGTAACTGCAGAAGCGGACAATTTGGTACAACGTGATGCCCAGAACCATTTTGCACAAACCTATAGCTATTACATTGAGAAACCTAAGGCTAGCCAAGCCAATGTCTACTATGATTTTGCTGAGTTGATCAATGCCATTCAAGCAAATCCATCAGGTGAATTTAGACTTGGTCAAAGCATGAGTGCTCGTCACGTCGTTCCAAACGGCAAATCATACATCACGACAGAATTTACTGGTAAGTTGCTCAGTGATGGTGACAAACGCTTTGCCATCTATGATTTAGAGCATCCATTGTTTAATGTTATCAATGGCGGAACTATCAAGAATATCAACTTTGAAAATGTAGACATCAATCGCCCTGATCAAAATCAAATCGCGACACTTGGATTTAACCTTAAAAACAAAGGTCTGATTGAAGATGTTAAGGTGACTGGTTCGGTTACTGGTAACAATGACGTGGCAGGTATTGTCAATAAGATTGATGAAGATGGCAAAATTGAGAATGTCGCCTTTGTCGGTAAGATTAACTCTGTCGGTAATAACTCGACAGTTGGTGGGATTGCTGGTTCAAACTACATGGGATTCGTCAACAGAGCCTATGTCGATGCGACTATTACAGCTCAAAATGCCAATGCAAGTATGCTGGTGCCATTTGTTACCTACATGCTCAACAGCTGGAAGTCAGGAACTAAGGCCAAGGTGACTAACTCAGTAGCAAAGGGTGTTCTTGATGTTAAAAACACACGAAATGTCGGTGGTATTGTCGCTAAGACTTGGCCATACGGTGCTGTTCAAGACAACGTGACCTACGCCAAGGTTATTAAAGGTCAAGAAATTTTTGCTTCTAATGATGTCAATGATGAAGATGGTGGTCCTCATATCAAAGATCTCTTTGGCGTTGTTGGTTATAGCTCGGCCGAAGATGGTACTGGTAAAGATACCAAGAGTCCTAAAAAACTCAAACATTTGACTAAGGAAGAAGCTGACAAGCGTGTTGAAGGTTACAAGATTACAGCTGATACCTTTGTCAGCGAGCCTTACGCGTTGAATACCCTTAATAACGCTTCTAGTCAAGCAGATTTTGTCAATATTCAAGACTATAATCCAGCATACAAGCAGGCTTACAAGAATATTGAGAAATTCCAGCCATTCTACAACAAGGATTATATTGTCTACCAAGCAAACAAACTAGCTAAAGACCACAACTTGAATACCAAAGAAGTGCTCTCAGTAACTCCAATGAATGACAGTAATTTTGTTACAGACTTAAGCGATGCTAATAAGATTATTGTTCATTATGCTGATGGAAGCAAAGACTACTTCAAGCTTTCAGAGAGTTCAGAAGGGTTGAGCAATGTTAAGGAGTACACTGTCACTGATTTGGGTATCAAGTACACTCCAAATATCGTTCAGAAAGACCACTCAAGCCTTATCAATGGCATCGTTGATATCCTAAAACCGATTGAGTTGCAGTCTGATCCAATTTACCAAAAACTTGGTCGTACAGGTCCAAATAAGGTCAATGCTATCAAGAACCTCTTCTTGGAAGAAAGCTTTGAGGCTGTTAAGGCTAATTTGACGAACCTTGTGACTAAGCTGGTTCAAAATGAAGACCACCAGCTTAACCAATCACCAGCTGCTCAACAAATGATTCTTGACAAGGTTGAGAAGAATAAAGCAGCCCTCTTGCTAGGCTTGACCTACTTGAATCGTTATTACGGTGTGAAGTTTGATGATCTTAACATCAAAGAAATCATGCTCTTCAAACCAGATTTCTATGGTAAAAATGTGGATGTCCTTGACCGTTTGATTGAGATTGGCTCTAAGGAAAATAATATCAGTGGTTCAAGAACCTACGATGCTTTCGGTGAAGTTCTCGCTAAGAGTACCCTTTCTAGTGATCTTACCGACTTCCTCAACTACAACCGAAAACTCTTTACCACTATCGACAATATGAATGATTGGTTCATTGATGCCGCTAAGGATAAGGTCTACGTTGTAGAGAAAGCGTCTCAAAATGAAGGTGTTGGTGAGCACAAGTATCGTGTTTATGACAACCTCAGTCGTGGTCTCCACCGCAAGATGATTTTGCCTTTGTTGAACCTTGATAAGACAGAGATGTTCTTGATTTCTACCTATGACACCATGTCTTATGGTACGGCTAACAAGTACAATACAACCTTAGAAAAGTTGAAACCTGAGATTGATCTAGCCGCTCAACGTCAAATCAACTATCTTGATTTCTGGCAAAGATTGGCTGCGGATAATGTCAAAAACAAATTGTTCAAAGACATTGTCAATCCAGTCTGGGAAGGTTTCTATGTCTGGGGTCATGGTTGGCCAGGTTGGCCAGAGCGCTACGGCCAATTTAAGAACAGTACGGAAGTCTATGCGCCAATCCGTGAAATCTATGGACCAGTCGGTGAGTACTACGGTGATAACGGAGCTATGGCTGGTGCCTATGCTGCCATCTACGACAATCCATATGATAATCGTGCCAAGGTTACCTTCGTTATGTCTAACATGATTAGTGAGTACGGTGCATCAGCCTTCACTCATGAAACAACCCATATCAATGACCGTATTGCCTACTTTGGAGGTTTTGGTCGTCGTGAAGGAACAAATGTTGAAGCCTATGCCCAAGGAATGTTGCAATCACCAGCTACTCAAGGTCACCAAGGTGAATACGGTGCCTTAGGCCTTAACATGACCTTTGAAAGAGCCAACGATGGTAACCAGTGGTACAACACCAATCCAAACAAGTTGAACTCTCGTGAGGCCATCGACCGTTACATGAAGGGCTACAACGATACCCTTATGCTTCTAGATTCACTTGAAGGAGAAGCAGTCCTCAGTCAAGGCAAGCAAGAGCTCAATAACGCATGGTTCAAGAAGGTAGATAAACAGCTACGAGGCAATAGTAAAAACCAATACGACAAGGTGCGTGCTCTAAGTGATAGCGAAAAGGCTATTAGTTTGACCACTATTGATGACCTTGTGGATAATAACCTCATGACCAATCGTGGACCTGGAAATGGTGTTTATAAACCGGAGGACTTCTCCTCTGCCTATGTCAATGTGCCTATGATGTCTGCTATTTATGGTGGTAATACCAGTGAGGGCTCTCCAGGTGCTATGTCCTTCAAGCACAATACCTTCAGACTCTGGGGATACTACGGCTATGAAAAAGGTTTCCTAGGTTATGCGACCAACAAGTATAAACAAGAAGCAAAAGCGGCTGGTAAGGATACCCTTGGAGACGACTTTATCATTAGCAAGATTTCTGATGGTCAGTTCAACTCCCTAGAAGACTTCAAGAAAGCTTACTTCAAAGAAGTCAAAGAAAAAGCGTCACATGGTTTGACGACAGTTACGATTGATGGCACATCAGTAAGCTCTTACGATGATTTGTTAGCCTTGTTTAAAGTGGCAGTTGCCAAAGACGCTGCAAGTCTTAAAACAGATAATAATGGCAATAAATCTGTGTCAACAAGCCATACGACAAAACTCAAAGAAGCTGTCTATAAGAAACTCCTACAAGAGACAGATAGTTTCACAAGTTCTATTTTCAAATAATAGATGAAAGAAACCCTTTTGGTAACTGCCAAAGGGGTTTTTGATACTGTCGGGAATGCGGGTGGTAGGAGCCTTTAGGTCAGTGTTGGCAAGGGATTGAGAAAGATGTGAGTTAAGCCATTAAAAAAATTCCTTTTGAAGGGAGAGAATTTTGAATTTTAATAAATATCACTATAACTAAAAAATAAGGTTAGAGTGACGAACGTTTTTAATAAAAGATGGTTTGATATAAAAGTATTTTGAAAATTATAGAACTGACAAAATAGGGGATTGTGCTAAACAAAAGTACGAACGATTTGATGTTTCAAAGGACTTAGATAAAAGTTTTAAATTAATGTTTTTTAATAAAAATTAAACTTTTACACGATTATTAGTATATATTTGACAATTTAATAATTATAGTATAAAATGGAAATCGTATATAAAGTAATTTGGATATTGAGGAAATTTATTATTATGAGAGATATGTTTAATAAACGCCAACGTTTTTCATTAAGAAAATATAGCTTTGGTGTGGCCTCTGTCCTTTTGGGAGTTTCAATCTTCTCAAATGCACAGGGTGCCCAAGCTGACGAAACGGTAGCACCAACTACCGCAGGTATGGAAACAACTGCTGAGCCAGATGTCGTCGTGGAGCAATCAACACCAACAACAGCATCAGTAGCTCCAGCAACAACAGAAAACACACCAAGTTCAGTCTCTACTGTGGCCTTGGCTAGTGAACAACCCCAATCAGTAGCTCAAAACAGCCAAGCAACTTCAACAACTAGTCAAACAGCAGCTAGTTCAGAAGTAGCTTCTCAGGCTGCATCGCAAGCGAGCTCTGAATCTGCAGCAGCGGCTGCTTCATCTGTAGTTACTAGTGCACAAGCTCTTAGCTCAGCAGCTGTAGCAGAAACTCCAGCTGCTGGTCAAGTATCAGCACAAACAAGTGCGGCTGCTTCAGTTGCGACTGTAGCAGAAACTGCCAGTGCAGAGTCTACGACTAACGCTGTAAATAGCGTCCTTAAAGTAGCGACTAGCGAGTTGGCTGTGACAAGCAGTGAATTGAATGCTGCTGAAGCAAGCCTTAACTCTGAAAATCTCATCAACGCTATGGGACTTGCGGTATCAAACCGTAGCCTTCGTACAGCTGATGCGGTTGCTGTTTTGACAAATGCTGGAGCAGGCTCAACAAACCCTGACTTGACAAACCTCGGCTACAAACTTGACTATTTACCAGGGCGTCAACAATACTTTGTTAACATTGACTACATCAACCACCTCAAAGTCGGTCGTGATAACCGTGGGGGGTTGAGACCTTATGACTTTATTGAAAACGGTAATTTCTTTGTTACACCAAACTATGCTAACCTTGGTATTATTGACTATGTTGATGAAGCAGGAAACAAGATCCCTGGATCTTCAACCTACCGTATCAATAACTCAACTGAAACAATTACAGCAAACGGTAAGACTTACAATAAAATCTACGATGCTGGTGTAACAGAACTTC
>OBIA01000490.1_pt1 | contig 26121 bp, 20 predicted proteins | sample 1519911 | NCBI WGS metagenome assembly OBIA01 (sample SAMN04209236, study PRJEB22552) | human gut metagenome | biome: gut; material: feces | host: Homo sapiens | place: USA: Oklahoma | reverse complement strand
CGGGATTGGTCAAAATCGTTTGACTATTAGCGGCTAAAATCGCCCGGCGCTAACAGCCCATCGTCGAAACGGTACTTGACCAGCCAGAAAGTCGTTACACGCATGAAAAAAGGGCAACACTCTCTTATCGAAAGCGTCGCCCTTAAAGCTCCCAAAGAGCTTTTGTATTGCAGCTAGACATCTTGCACTATCTCTATGAGATAGTGCAAGATGTCTAGCTCGTCGCCACAAAAACTCCATCTAACATGATACATGAGACTCAGGCCATAGGGTACCACGCGTCGATCATGCCTTTAAAAAAGCTAAAAGCAGTTTTTACAGGATCATTTTTATCGTAATAGTGAGCATTACGATACATGCGATTGACACACTGGTGAAGCTGGGCCCCCTTGGCCGCAACAACACCAGAAGATGCAAGTAGTCGATGCAAATAAAGAGTCGTCGCAATTTGCTGAATCCTGTCGTTGCTCAACTTCGTTGATAGGGTAATATCCGAAAAGCCGACAGCCCGTAAAGCGTTTTTAACGTTTCGGCTGATCTCATGAGAAGGATCCCCTCCCTTAAGATCGTCGATAATGCAATTGTTATGTCCGCAGGCATTACGAAGCGCCTTGACGCTTTGAAGTTGGTAAAAGCGGCTTTTTAGCTTTTTATCTCGATCCTTATTTGCGATAAATAAAAGAAAATGATTAAAGGTGCCAAAAGGAATAAGCTCAACAAATGCCCAAACTGGATAGCGATAGCCAGGGTAATCGGCAATTATCTGGTTTGTGTAACACCCATTTGCACCGCGATCGATTTCTGCCTTAACGGAATTAACCGTTTTCCCATTTTCCAGAATTCGATTATTAGAAGCGATAAACTTCTCAACAACTAAATACCCGTCTTCATGACTCGCTTCCAAATACCTCAACAATTGAATTTTGGAATAATGTTCGACATCAATTGAGATCGAAAGAAGTACCTGACGAAATTCATAATCAATAATTGCGAGATCGCAAAGCATTCCAAAGTCCAGATTAATGAACAGACCATCGTTCAGCCCGCCCATATACCTAGGAAACCCCTTTCGGAATAAATTAATGCGAAAGAAATTGTTATTGGCCTTAAGGTACTGCTCGGCATCACCCTTCGAAGTTAGCTCGAATGAAATGCCCTCCGATTCAAGATGCTCAACTTGCTGAGCGGGAGTAAGCCATGGCTTAGGTCGAAATTCTTCCATGCAGTCTCCCGCACATCTACAAATGGTTTAATAGCTCGATTATTGTACAGCCAAACGACTTTGTGGCACCCATATGCCGCATGAGCTATGGCCCGTCTGGGACCGCCGGGAGCGACGCACTTACATCTGGGAAAGGACGACACCCCTAGATAAAGCGTGGCACGTAATGTTGATTCTTAACTGCGGGCATAACCGCGCTCATCTCCAATCTTAAGCACCTTGATGACGGTGGTCATATAGCCCATGCTACTCGGCATCATCCTCGATACCCTCTCCGTCGGACTCGCCAAAGCCAACGTTGTCCAAAACCGAATAAGCGGGCCCAATCTGATTCCACTTTATGGAATCAATCGCTTCAAGGTATGAACTCAAAGCATTAAGCTGATTCTGCCTAGCCATAGCCGTAATCTTCGCAAAGGAATCAGTCGCTAGGCCGACCTTCGACAGGGACGAAGGAATCTGCGCAGCCATATCGGAATAGTGATTAGACAAGTTGTACTTCAACAACGCACGCGATGCCGCCGCGACAGACTCCGCGTTCTTCTGACTCATCGTCTTGATAGCCTGTGAGGCAGCCTCATAAGAAGACTTTAGCGTTTCCTTATCAGCCATTTCCTCATTTTCCTTAGACATAAACGTCTCGTCAGTCATTAAGTCGACAGGATTTGAATAGAAGCGGCAACCTTCCAATCTGGAGGCAATTTGTTCATGCAAGGTATAGCCCTTGCCATCGCTAGCCTTCGTTGCAAAATCGACTGTATTGCTGCTGCAAATAGCCAATTCTGCACCCGGGTTATCATCCATAAAACGCACTAGAGCCGCGATGATTAGACAGTCCTCCTGAACTAGGCCCCATTCCGCCTTTGACTTCGATGGCTTATTGCCCTTAATAGCCATTTTTGTCGCAACGATAATATCCTCCTGTATAAGAGGGAGAACTACGCACTTATCGGACTCATTCGAAATATGATTAATTAAATCCAGCGCATCTTTAACATCACTATTAAGTTCAGCCCGAGCGGCCTTCACGGCATCAAGCAGCTTTGTTTTGGCCGAATGACTTAAAAGCGAGTTTTCAGCTACTTCCTGCACACTCTTTTTGACCGCTCCAAAAGACTCAGCGGCGACAGACATGGTCTGTGGCAGAACCTTTTCCAACTCGAGTTGAACGACCTCGGGGAGAATCAATTTGACACCGTTTTCCCGCAATCGCCCCATCAAACGCTCGAGCAATTTCGGACTAGATTTTTCCTTGCGAGTAAACGCACAATCGACGATTACACAGGTGTCAAGAAAGACGTATTTCATGAGTTTACATCCTAGAAAACGATGTCTGCCAATGGGTCACTCTTATCCCCTACAGCCGCAACATAAAGCACGATGCGTCATCGTGCAGCTTAAGCCGCGGATAACGATCGAAGTCAGGGTCCAGGTTTTCCTCGGCACGTAGACAGACAAGGAGCTCATCAAACGACTCGCGAGTCGCCGTAGCGAGAAACGCCGCAGGATCGGCCAACCCAAACAGATCAAATGCGCGCTCCAGCCCGTCGGACATGGCGCAAACATAATCAACATCCTCGACAGGATACTGCATCACATTGAGATGCTCCAAGGCAACCCCAGACGGATCAAGAATCCAATAACCATCGGGCTTATTCTTGAGCTGACGGTTCGCAAGCAATATATCGTTGACGGCAGCACGCTTCTGCACCCCAGTCATTGCTCTGCCACGCGAGCAATCGACCATCACGTCCACAGCTGTTTGATCGAGCTCCGCAATCCGCTCATCAGACATAGTCACGAGCGAACCGTCTTTAAAACCGATGAACGCTGGAGAGTCACCTAGAGAGACAATATCGACCGAATCACCTGAAACAGAGGCAGCCACCAGCGTGGAGGAGGGAAACAGTTCCTCGTTGTCCGTCACACCGTGTTTGCCGATAAAGTCACGCGAATCATCCACCGCGAGGCGTATAGAATCGACAATCCCACGGGACGCATCTAAATACTCACATATGCGGCCGCCAACAAAATGACTGAACCACCGAGCGTCCGAACCAGAATGGTGCGGCAGCACACGCGTGCCGGTGATGCCAGAGGCTCCATCGAGCAGCACAGCATATGTCGACCCAACTGCGACGTAATCTTCATTAACCTGATTACCTATAGCAGAGCAGGAAAACTTGGCCTTGAACATGGAATCACCGCTTTCGGTAAACTGGCAAGCAAACGCAAAGCCATATCATCACTACCTAAGCCTGAGCAGACTTCAGGAATTTCGCCTTTGCTTTCTGGTTACCATTGAACACAGTATCAACAAGAGATTGACGTGCAGATTTGCTCATATGAGGATGCTCGATAATATATCCAGCAGACAAAACCGTAATCGCCACAATAAAAGGCCACGCGGCATGCTCCCGCGCAGTCTTAATGGATTTCTTTGCTACGTTGCAAAACTCCTTCTCGGAGTTCGCCCGCAGATAAAGCGCGAGCATAAATAGCGAGTAAAAATCGCTTACGTCAATAATCTTGGAGAAACCCAGAACACTAAGAGGACCACAGGCATTAGACGCTACCGTGTCTAGCTGTCCGATACAACCCGACAGCGCTACGATAGATAATAACTTTCTAATTTTTGGCCTAGCCTCTTCCGGAGAATCTAGCTGGCCAACAACATCTTCGACCATTTCGTCGTAGGAATCATCAACCGCTTCTAAAAGCAAATTTAGAGCAGCACCAGTTGCGTAGTAGATTTGTTCTCTAACAGTCGCCTTAAACGACTCCTTTAGTTTTACCTGCTGACGATTAAGGCAACGTCCCGATATAGCAACATATTTCAACGCAATAATAGCCGACTGAAAGGCATTCCTAGTTTCAGGAACATCATATTCATAAACGCCAGCATAACTAACTCTTTCGATGGCTTCGCAATTTCTTTGTTCCAACTCGTCAGTTACGTTGCGAATGACACCCGTACCCTCTTGAGAGGGTGGAGCAATCTTAAGACCTTCCAATCCACTTAAACACTCATAGGTTTTTCCCTTGCTAAAGACGACATCAGAGCCATTCACGGCATCCGATGCCTTTTCGACTAGTTTTTGGGTTAGCCAGGGAATGAATCGAGTGTCCTCAAGCAAAACGAGTATCTCTTCATTAATGGAAAAATCAAGCTCATCCAAAAGGCGCAGTACATAGGATTCTCCCTTGTCCACGTCCTCGTCAAGCTCAAGATCAATTGCCTGAGCAACAAAATAGGCATACAGGCTTCTCGAGGCAAAAGAGTAGTCGAAGCCATTGTCATCAACTAGGAGCACACCAGACTGGACAGAAGCATCCATGATTATTTTTGGAGTTATAGGGATACCGTATTCACTCAGGTAGTTTTCAGCCACTTTAGAGAATGTCATACTCGAGAAAACAGTCGTTCGATCAGAGTGAATTTTAAGAGCAAGTTTCTTCAAAACGGTAATAACCGCATCCGCCAATATATCGAGCATCTGATTCTCGCCATCTGATATGACATTACATATCTTTCTTTTGACGTTTGAATTCATAATTGACGTAAATGGCAAGTCACCCTTGATAAAAGACGCACCGGAATCATAAATGTAGAAATCAATATATTGATTGATGAAGGGAGGAGTCATATCAAACAATTGAAAATGAGAGCCAACAGCTTTATCAACAATGGCAATAAGCTCATCTACCTGTGCATCGGAAAGCCCAGTACCCTTACACCTCTTTTGAATTAACTCGTCTCTTTTATTTTTCGTCCAAGGACAGATAAGCAGATGCCGAAAATCGACCTCGACTGTTTCGTCCAACTCAAACGTAAAACTATTAGCAGAAATTAAAACAATATTGCCGGCAGTCTTGAGCATCGATTTAATGACATCGGATTTTTTAGCTTTTCTCTTCAGAGAATCAAAGTCATCAACGAGCAAAAGAACTTTTTCACGAGGAATCCGTCCAAACAGTTCAACAGCTTCCCGAGTATCACCATACTGATCCTTGATAATGGATGACAGCGTTCGTGAAATGGAACCAGTTGAATAATCGGGAGTCAACAATAGAGGCGAATAGCCCATCGCCAACGACTCGCGGTATATGGCTTTAAGTAAAGAGCTCTTGCCCGCACGAATATCACTATGGATTTCAAGCGTTTTAGCATCAAACAGGAACTCCATAAAAGAATGGATATCAGATATTAACTTTTGATCATTAATTCTTAGTTCACCATCTTTTGTGCCAGTTGCGATCTCTTCTTTCAAAGAAGGAAACACAAATGAGTCCTTAAATGATTCGCTTGAGTTGTCTTCAGTTTCAAAAAGCTCGTTCACAAAATCTGAGCGCGGTCTGAAGTACGTTTTTGATTTTATATAACGCCGATAAGAGTGGGCCTCATCGAGAGGCGCGTGAATTTGTGCAGAAGCTTCCCAGCCATAGACCCTTTCCGCAAATTCATAGCTGCCAAACTCTCCAAAGCGAATTAGTAGCATTTTATAGGAGCTCTGGTCATCATCGCAAAGTGAATAAGTTCCTCCTCGCACGACAACACAGGACTCACCAGTCAAACCACCAACACGGCGACTTTGCCCCATGTGTTCATGCCCCGTAAACGCAAAGTCAAAGCAGCTGGCAAGCATATTCTCCAGGCTAATACGCTCATTATCGCGGAACCACTCTGGACCATGATGCGAAGCAAAAATATGAAGGCCTGAGTCCGGTGTGTTATCAAGTAGAGTGCGCTCAGGGTTTCTCAATACGTGAAACCCTTTATCATCACCATCAAGAGTAGATAAGGGGGCGCTATTAAAACCAGATACCGAGACTTGTGTCCCCTCAACCTCAAAAACAATTGGCTGCGGCTGTCCTAAAACAAATCCGTTGTTATACATATTGGCAAATTCAAAAAATGACGCCATGTTATCGATATCCAGATCGTACTGTACGCCAGAAAAGCACTCAATAGACTTACATGGGCCTTGCAAATCATGATTTCCCGGCAATATATAAACTTTCAATTGGTATTCAGGTTGGTTCAGTTGTTCAATCAGATAGTCAAAGAACATAGCCGCTGATTGATATTCGCTTTCCTTGCCAGTACGGGCAACATCACCAGTAACAAGCAGCAATACGGTTCCAGACTTAATACTCTTTTTAATAGTCACGAGGATATCGTCTACCCGTTTTTGATAATTGCTCTGGAGTTCTTCGAAATGAAAATCCGTAAGCTGGACAATACAAAGCTGAGGATCAAAATCACGGCAATCCACTGCGCGACCTCCGAAATACTACTCCGTCGAATACATTGATTCTACCTACATACGCCACTCACTTGCCAGGCATTAAAGAAGCAAATAAAGGGACGGCTCCATAGAGGGCGATCGGAATAAAGGCGAAAACGATACCAAAGACAATCAAGCGACGACACAGCTTTTCGTCCCGCCCAGAAATGAGGGAAAACACTGCAAACACCATAATCAATAGGCCAAACAAAGAGCATGCAAGAAAAGCAAGCTCGAAGAACTTCAGCGATGATTGTGAAGTAATAGACGCCATGGTAAAAACCACAGAAAGCACGGCGGAAAATAGACCAACAATTTCAACGTTACTTGACACACTTGCTTTTACGTTTTCAATTTCTTTAGAAGCACGGTCAGCAATTCTCTTATTCGACGACAGAAAGTCTGCACGTAATCGAGCGGCTTCAATATCGGCGAGATGCTTTGGATATTCAGGGGAAGTCGGATGCAGCAAAGACACGGCTTTGTCGAAATCAATGTATGCTTTATTCAAATCCCCCTTCAACGCATTAAGTCGAGCCCTTGTAACACGATATTTGGAATAAGACGGATCTAAACTGATTGCACGATTGACAGACTTGATGGCTTCATTGAGATAGGCGGAATCCACCTCTACACCGCTCTCCATAAGAGAGGCAACAATGTGAGCATACACGTTCAGGCACGAAGGCCTATCCGGGAATTGAGAGCAAAGAGCGCTTGCATCTTCTAGCAACTCGGTATAAGACTTACCGAGGGGATTACAGAACTCATAGCAACTGAGATAAATAAGCTTGAAATCGATGTAATTATCGAATCGAGATGCCCCAAGCGTAATAAGTGATTGTAGTTTTTGACGATCACAAACCCGCCTGTAGATCACCGACAATAAATAGAATGCGGTAAAGGTGATCCGACTATTTTTTCCTTCACGAATAAGTAAACGCTCTATATAATCGAGGACATCTTCGTAGTCACCAGACGTGAATACGGTGTCAGCCAAATCGGTAACAGCAGAATCATAATCAGCGGAATTCGGCTTCGTATTCTCAAGAATACTATGTAAGTCAATGAGAAAACGCTGGTGCATACGCTCCAACCTCCCGAACATGAAAACGTCCCACACCATCACACTGCTGGAAATAAAGCGCTCATAGCATTCGCCATAAGCAAGGCATCCTTGCAGCAAGAATCACCATTTACCATCTTTGACTAGCCATCGGCGCTACCACCTCACGACGCCGGCCAGTACCCAATCCGATAAACACTCAGCCGTCAACAACTAACAAAGAGAACCGGAAACATCACTGGCGTTTTCGTATATATACGTAAGTAGACGCTCTTTCCCAAAATGATCAACAAGCTCAGCAAACCCCTGAAGCTTCTTGCCTTTGAATGAATACTTACTACTCATAAGATCATTGATATCGGCCCACTCATAATACGAGTTTTTAATTAAGCCCTGACTCGATACGTTCTCATTCGATGCGAACATCTCGGTTTTCGCATTATTAGTCGATATTGCCGATTGCAACTCCAAGAGTCTTTCCTAATTGAAGCTGAAAAGACATATACCTCATAGCTTTTTAAATACTTAGCACCGTCATAACTACCAGAACTAATATGCGCGGTTTTTACGACATCGATATATTTATAATTAAATGCATCGACAAAGGAAGAGCCGAACCGCAAGCAAGCGACATGCTTCGCAATATCATCTGAAATAACAGCTTTTTCATCTAGCTTGCCTTCCGCAAAATACTTTTCAAGCCCTTTTGCTGGAATCTGATACTTGTCAGCATACAAATCAAACCGCAACAATACATACACGAAGCCGTTCAGTCGAACGAAAATCAATAAATCGCCTACCCTTCTAATACCGAAACTGCGACCCAATTTGTAGGACAGGATTGTTGCAAGGGAGGCATGATTTTCAAAAATACTGCGTCGCAGCGAATCGATTTGTTGAGAGTTGCTTATAAAAGGCTCTGCTAGCTGCCAATCAGAATTGCCATTTGCCTCAAATATTGAAGCAGTTGAATGGCACCATTCAAGCAGAACCCTCATTAGCTGGCGATCATTTTTAAAATCACATTGGCCGTTATAGTCATAGGTCAAAAAGCCCAAGACCCCCAAAATCGATTCAGCAATCTGAGTAGTCTGAGTCGAATACCCATCCAGCTTTTTTGGCAAGGAGGAAAAGCCAGTTGAATTGTCCAAGCGCCCGAATAAACCGAGCAAAGGAAGATATGCATAGTAATGACGTTTAGCAAGAAGCAGAAGGGAGCCCGTGTCACCAAATAATGCATAACGTGAAAACCCGCCCGAAAGTGAAGCCCATTCAACTTTCTCGATAGAGTTCTCCAACGTCAGCTCTGGCCTATCGGAGACAATTAATGCAAAGAGATGCATTTTGATTCGGTCACCTGCGGAACCGACTACTGAATCACCTTCAACACACGAGACACTTACCAGTTTTTCAGAATCGAGAGCCAGGCCAAGTTCTTCCTTTATTTCACGACAGACCGCTTCAAGTGCGCTTTCTCCCCCCTCAATTTTCCCGCCAGGCAACTGCCATAAACCAGCGCCGTGTTTCACAAGACAAGAGCGCTTGACAATCAATACGCTACCTTTATGGATAATAGCAAGCGAAGCATTCTGCAGGACCGGGGATGCGCTTAAGCCTATATCCCCCGCGCTCTCGGCCACCTCAACAGTGAAGTCTTTAAAATAATTCGGCTTATCTTTATATGCTATGAATTCAAGTGTGCTTTTTGCCAGATCGTCCCTAAGTTTTCTTTCAAATGAATCAGTATCCTTGAACATGCCATAGAAAACGCCGTCTTGAGATATTTTATTTTTAAAGCACTTAACAGCTTGCAATTGATCGGGATCAACAGCCGATAACGAATCGATCGTATCCTTAAAATAAAACATTATTTTAGTATTGCCGGACCGGCGAACCAGCTTCAAGGCGCGTTCGTACTCTTCTATGGTCCCCGAATCAGCCCTCGGCGTTGCAGATCCGATTCTATCGTGCATTAAGCCAATAAAGATATCAATTGAGGAACCTGCTTGACGATTTATAACGTCTTGGCCATCATGCCCAATAGAAGGAGCGGCATCAAATTCCCACCTAAACAAATACAAATAAATGTTAAATACAGGTCCGATTACACTGTTGATCCTCTTGACAACGTTACCGACCGCAGATCTTTCATCTTCCAAGCCGGCAGGAGAAGCCAGAAAAACTTTCAATGCTTTTATTTCCGTAGGCATAACCGTACCCAGCCTTCAATAGAGTTGGAACAAACGTCATGCACCAGTCACTGAACGTATTTAGATATTACTACGGGCCGCTTCTATTAAAAGGAAACGTATGACTGTTTTCGCCAAACGGCGGTAATCGTCATCGAGTAGTCGATTCAAGAACTAAACAAATGAATAAGAGGCATCAGCCTGCACCGAGGTGACGCATTATTTCTTTCGTTAATTGACAGCCGCATGAAGAAACACGGCCCGCGCCCCGACATATGATTTCCAGCGGATAAACAACAAAGCACCGACGAAGGGGGCACGGGCCGTGTCTGCGAACATCGTATCAGTCGACGAGGAGTCGCTGCGCAATGACATATTGAACCTAGTGAGGAAGACCGTCGAGGAGACACTCAACACGCTGCTCGATGAGGAGGCGTCCGAGCTCGTCGGGGCCGAGCGCTACGAGAGGACAGCGAGCCAGGATGCCTACCACAGCGGCCACTACGCGAGATGGCTCGTCACCGGGGCCGGGGAAGTCAATCTCAGCGCGCCGAAGCTCTGCGGGGCGGACGCGAGGATGTTGCGCGACGAGTTCGCCGAGACGCTTGCCTACACGAAAATCCCGCCGGAGCACTGGCGCCGAATCAGGACGAACAACGGGATCGAGCACATCAACCGCGAAGTCAGAAGGAGGACGAGGGTCGTCGGGCCCTTCTCGGACGACAACTCGGTCCTCATGCTGGTGACGGCGAGGCTGAAGTGCATGGCGGAGCACGAGTGGGGCAAGAGGAGGTACCTGGGCATATCGAAGCTGGAGGAGATGGATGAGCTGAAGGGAAAGGCGGAAGCCAGAAGAGGACGGGGCCGAGGACGGCTAAATCAATTTGCGAAAGGGTCTTGACGGTACCAGGATTGCGGGCGAGGTCGATACGGGCGAGGCAATCATACGGCAACACCACAATCCTGCCGTCAGCAAAAGGCACCGAGTCCATGGCGGTCTCAGTGCCTAAGCGTCAAATTCGCGGTATCGTTTTGTAAAATTCAGCAGCGCGCAAGCGAAGAAATACTCACAGGATATCCAGCCATCTCAAAGTGACCGTATTCATATTAGCGCCTTAGCCTGTATAGAAAGCGTACGGCCTTCCACGGAAGAAGACGACGAATCCTCGCCGTAGCACTTAACCGCGGTTTAAGAAGCACCCCAAATGCCTTATCGTAATCTCCATCGGCAACTGCTTTCTCTACTTCTTTGGCAAGTTGTTCTTGCTCTTCAGTTCGCTTGGTCGGTCCAGCCAGATTGCCATTTCGTTCAATCACATTCTCAACAGTTGAATCAATCCATTCACATTTATCAATGCAATAATCATTGAAAAACTCATTCGCCTCTATCGAATTAATAAGCACCGCTGAGACTCCGCGCTCATCGTAGAAATCCGGGTGGCAATCCTCTATTCCCCAAAAGTCACCAACCGTAAAGTCTCCGGCACGCTCTATTCGAGCAAAGGGGCAACTATAGCAGCATTTACGATATATAATGCCCTTCGCAAACGCAGAGTAGTAAGGGTCATCGCTTGCCTGCCCAAGCTTCTCATGTCGTTTACCGGATCGGTAGTAGTAGTAGTAGTAGTAGAGCCCCCATCCCATTAGCTTATTTCTAAACTCATAGCCGTGGATGCCGTCATCCGTCCGCTCAATTGCTGAAAGCCAGCTGATATACGCTTTGAAAATCTCTTGTCCAGGGGTGCCGTGACAGATCAAGTCGACACAGACAAGGGAGCCCGGCAGATTGGCTACATTTCTTTTTTTCAAATAGGACCTCAGCGCCGCAATCTGACAGGGCGTACCGGAATACAGGACATCCACGCCTCTGCTCAGGTAGTTATAGCATTCTCCATAGGTATCCGCTACATCGCTGCGAACGTATTTCGAACCTTGCAGAGCGCGCAATTCTGAAACGTTCTTTGCACAGACGTGCTCAACCCTACCAGATTCAAGAAGAGCCGCACCAAACACAACTCCCCCCCTGTTAAGCATTGCATGTGCCAGAACGACAAAAGCGCCGCCAGAGGCGGAAGAGGCAATACTCACGTCATCAGAATTACGAAGCGCTATAACTCGTAATGGCGCATTGAGCAAAGAAGCGAACGAAGAGGATTCGGAACGGGCATTCATCGGTCACCAACCCCCGTCAATGAAACGGCCTTCTTAAGAAACTTGTCAGTATCACATCTCGCGGCAGCCAGCTTTTCCGCCACGCCATCATAAACAGCGTCTTCTAAAAGCAGACGGTCTCTCGATTCCTCAGAAAGCCACCTATCTCGAAGGCCGCATATGCCCAAAAGATTGTCAATCCGAGTATTAAAATTGCCTCTGCAATAAACCGCAAAATTGCGTTCCAACATCGTTGAGAATGCAGTCACATGAAAAGAGTCAGTAATGACCATGCTGGCACCCTTAATAAGACCGACAAGCTCCTCGACTTCTGGAATAAAAACAGGGGAACCGCCCTCGCGTACCTGATCGTAGCGAAGGCAAACGCGTCTCAACTTAAGTCCACGGCTCCTCGCAAATTCAGAAGCAAAGTCGTCGATCACACGGTCAGGATGCAAGCGATAAAGAAGTACATAGCCTTCTTCACCAACAAGTTTTTCATCGGCGAAATCGGACCAGAATTCTTTCCCCATTGCAAGTGTTGGATCAAGAACGCGTTGCGCTTTAATCCCAAGGCTCGCGAGCAAGTCAACGGCACTCTGTTCGCGGACGGAAATCATGTCATAACGACTGAGCTTGTCAGCTAAATAACTCGCTTCGCTATCATCAACGCTCGTGTTCCCGATACTTGCCGCATAAGAAAACTTAGGCTTATCGTTCGGAACGAAATCAAGATAGTAAGCTGGCAGAATACCCCCATTGAGCGTAGAATTCCAAGTTTGATCGCTACCGGTGCAATAGGCATCCGCAACAGGAAGATCCTCAAGCAACTCATCATTTGAAAGATATCTCTTGCGTGTCAGATTGATACGACGGTCAAGAAAGCCGTTGAACACGGCTTCCCATCTTTTGACCGTCGGATACAGTATCGGTCGCGCAATAATATTCAGTGGGAAAGAATGATTGTTAGCATGTAGCGACAATAGATTCTCATCAAGATTGTCGGCTCGCCAATAATCGATGACTTCGACCTCACACCCAAGCTGCCTCAGCTTTTCCTGAGTAGCAAATGTCTGAAGTACTGAACCGTAGTTTTTAACAGCATGCAATGTAATAACATCAATTTTAGGCACAATACGCGTCCCTTCAATTTGTACGGATTATCGGAGCGATGTTCAAATCACGACCCTGCGTCACGATACTGTCAGGGGGAATATCGCTTGCAACGACAACATTTGCCCCAACAACGCAGCCATCTCCAATCGTCACTCCCTTGAGCACAACAACGTTGGTGCCCAGCCAGCAGTTATCCCCAATTTTGATAGAAGCACTTTTGTACCCCTGATATGCCAGTCGAGAAAAACCAGAAAAACGGTGATTGTGATCGTAGACAGTCACGTTTTCGCCAAATAAACAGTTTCTGCCAATCTCTATCCTCTTCATACAGTTGAGAGAACAACCGTTATTAAAAAAGGTGCCGTCACCAACAACCAACGAACCTTCGGGGCCCAGCCTCAGCCTCATAACGTCACGTGAGGAAACACAGTCCCCGAACTCAACTCGCCCGGGATACTCAAGACTCCAAATAGCAATTCGAATCTTTGTCTGGAGTGAATTCTTTAGATTTCTAAGTCTAATTAAAATATTCATTTTGACCCCCTTTTAATGGGATCGCTTCCAAGCAGATGGTATTTACAGACATAAATGGCCCTAAATGCAAGTAAAACAAACTCACAGAAACAACGAAGCGTTGCAACCGCGACAATGCTGAAGGCTCCAATTATATAAAGAGCCCCGAGGCCAAGAAGAAGCAATGCGGTTGCAGTCAATGAAGTTCGAGTCATTTCTTCAACATAGCCTGCTGCACCAAGCAGAGGCCAACCAAGAAGAATGACAGGAAAACCAAAGAAGAATAGAGGGGCAAGACAAGCGATAACGTATGAGCCAGCCACATAATCAATGCCTCCCAGAAGAAGCATGATCTGGTCAGAAAGGAAGAAGACCACTGCAGCGATAAACAATGCGACAGGGGTCGCCAGCATCAACATCCTTCTCGCGAGCTTTTGGTCATATTCATTAATCATATGTGGGTAAAGAGCGTTGGTCAGAGGCGTATAGAGCGCATTTACGGCATTTGCAACAGTCATGCCAAGGCTCCAATAAGAAACTACCGCAGAATCGGAAATCCAAAGCCCCACAGCGATTGTCGTCGCAGAAGACATAATGGTCCCTGAAACATTTGACAAGAAATAAAGAGCAGATCCTTTAATGGAAGCCAAAATAGACTGCAGACTTGGCATTCCGATGACCAGTCCGAAATCTCGTGAAAGCGAGGCGAAAGATAGGACAAGCGCAACAAATGCAGAAATAACATCAAGCAAACCGACAAGCCAAAGGTCATTTGGGCCCTTAACGAGAGCAAACGTGAGCACAGTCGCAAGAAGCTTTGAAATGACATAGCGTGAAGTCAAAATACCAAGTTTTTCATATGCCATAAAAATAAAGTCAGGCATGAGAACAGAGAAACAAATGCTCAGATAGCATAGAAAAGTAAACGGGATGTTTTCGCCCATAAGTGGAATTACGACACACATACCAAAGATGATTGGGAGACCGATGATCTGAAGCACTAGCTTTGAAGCCAGAATGCTACCAATTGTCTTTTCAACGCGTTTCACATCATCTTTAAATCCGGCAACAAGTTTAGCGCCGTGAAGGTTAAAGCCAAACTCAAGAAGCAACTGGGCAAAAGACATCACAGCCAAAACATAGGCACGTACAGCATATCCCTCAACACCGAGAACTCTGGTCAAATAGGGCAAAGTTACAAAAGGAAGGATGTACTTTGCAAGTTGCAAGGCATACTGCGCTGCGGAATTTTTCAAGAAGGTTTTTCGATGCTCGTTAACCATTATTCTCCATCTTTGAATTCAGTCCCAAATAAAGAGCTCAGATAAACCTGAGGATTGTTTTCTCGTCTGACGCGCTTAGCTCCGCTCTTGGACCAGGATTCCCATGTCACCCGATTAATAATGAGACACTCGTTTAGCACTTTCGTGATGGCTCGCACGGACAAGGGGTTGAATAAGATCCCGTCCTCTCCAATCAACTCCGGTATGCCTCCTCGATTAGAACCCAAACAAACAGTACCGCAGGCAAGAGCCTCAAGAACAGTGGTCGGATAGTTCTCAATCCAGAGGGAAGGGGCAATAAGATACTTTGCCTTGACAATTTCCTCCAAAGTTTCCTCACGAGAAAGTTTGCCAAGAACGTTGATTCCGCTCGCATCCTCCAGCAGAGAGGAAAATGTATCCTCGTAATCCCTCTCAACAGACCCAATAATCCGAAGCCGCCATCCTGTCCGAGCTAAGTCAGAGGATTTCCATGCTTTGATAAGATTCGTACAGCCTTTTCGTTCTGCAACGGCGCCAACATAAACAATGACATCATCGCGTTCACTAAACGACGAGCACGACACCTGTGGCGCCTTAAAGGGATTACGCACGCAATCCGCAGCCATGTCGTTCGCTGCACATGTCGCGACTAGAGACTCACTTGGCGATACCAGCCTATCGAAGGTATGACGACGAGCCGAATTCATCCTAGCCATTACCGGCAGTTTGAGCTTATCTTGGAATTTAAGACAGCATTTATTGCCGAAACAATTCTCTACGCCATAGCCTGAACACACCGAGCCATCATCGTGAATACACCACGACTTTGGACAGACCACACCATAGTCATGTAAAGTCTGCAAAGCAATAACTGATGGATGCTCAGCGCGATATGCACCAAGTGCGCTGCAAAGAGGAAGCATGCTATTTACCGCATTGTGAACATGAATAATATCAGGCTGAAAATCCTCGAGAAGCCGAAGGAGAGCATTCGTGAGCGCCCTATCACCAATCATGCGGATACGCAGCTTCCAAGCGTCTCCCCCGTCAATAGGGAAGTTATGGTGATCTGGAAATTCAGATTGAATGAAATCAGGGTCAAAAGAGAGAGATCTCACAGCATGGCCGGCATCTAAGCACAGCCGGACTTCATCCCTAAAGACATTCTCGGCGCCACCACATTCATAAAGCTCGTTAGCAATAAGAAGCCTCATCAAAATCACGCCCCTTAGCTGGTAACTGTGTGACGGGGAACGTTGCCTTTTTATCCCAGCCAAATAACAGAAGATATAAAATGAAAATGTGTGGCAGCAGATTGCCCAGCGAGCTCATGTCTGCACTCATAACAATGGTGTGGTACTGACACAGCAGATAGGCAGCACTTAGCAATCTAAATAGTTTAACTTTTGCTATCCCTGTCCAAATACATCTGGCGACTAGAATTATGCAAATCGAATCAATGATGATGGGGACCGCGCAAAACGGATAGCCCAAAATAGCTGCCCACAGCACAGGATATCCACCAGTCACTGCAGCGGAGCTATAGCTGTAAATAATGAGAGCGCTTGGCGAACAACCCCTATTCATAAGATACTGAGTTGACGATATTGTCTTGCTATCCCCCGCCATCAACGCAAGCTCGTCCGACATTCGAGATGGATCTATTGTGCCATTTTCAACAATCTGTCGATCTATTTCCCAAGTCAAATCAGCTTCTTGAGCAAGGGCACGATATAGAAGGAAATCGCCAGCAGTATTGAGACCGTAAGAAGTGTCGGCCTCGTTATTATCGAGAGCGTCTGAGAAATGCATATATTTAGGAACCAGCATCAGCGCAATAGCTAAGGTGGCAAAAGCTATGTACTTTGGCTTAATTAACTTATTTCTTTTTGCCATCGGAATCAAAACAGGTACAAAAAAGTAAACAGCGCACTGAAGATAACCGCCGAACTCAATTCCCCGCAGGTACATTGTCAAGCAGTTGAACACAAAGATCAGTAAAGGAACAGCCTTCTGCCTACCCTTACCGAGGGCAAAAAATAGACCACATACCCACATGAGAGGGTAGGAAAAATAGTCAATGACGCTGGCGAAGGGCAACTTCGAGTACATCTCATAGTAATTAAATCGATTTAAACTGGGATTCGTAACGATATTTCCAGAAATCAGCACATCAACCAGTCTATAAGCAAAAATGCAGATAAGTACGAATCTAATCCACCAAGTTTCATCATAAGCTCTCCCAGAGAATGCTCTAGGCACGTCAATTTTGCTAAGACGCGAGGCAACTACGGAGAAAACGATAAGGAAAAGCTCAAGCATGCAAACAAGCCTAAGGGTAACTCCAGTGGGATAGCTCCTAACACCAATATCCTTTAGATAGACCCCGGTTTCAATGTAGGCACTCGAGATGACTAGCTGAATCCAATATATAAAAATAATGGATAGAACGAGGAAATACTCAGTATGGCGATTGTAGAATCTTGCAACGGAAAACAGGAAGAAACCAATTGCAAGAACATTGAGAACATTGTATGCAGGATACATCATTCAATCCCCTAGTTAGTCTCATCCATACTCATACTTATAGTCCCTTTAATTAAGTTCACATACTGTTCGGCAATAGCATCCCAGCTAAAATCAGGCAAATATTTTGTGGCTATCTCGGCTAGTTTTTTCCGATCGACTTTGTCGTTAACGACATCGCTCATGCCCCTAATTAACGAGTCTTCATCCTTTAGATTGAAATACAATCCATAGTCTCTAGAGATCTCTCGGTTGGTCGGAATGTCGCTCAAGATAATGGGAAGCCCAACACTCATGCACTCAATCTGGGCAAATCCAAATCCCTCATAGACGGTCGGGAACACAAAAGCCGAAGCTTCGTTGTAAAGCCTATTCAAATCTGAATCACTTACGTATCCGGTGAAGAGGATATCGTTGCCATATTTTGACTCACGCGCCTTGGCGATAAATTCTTCACCGCCGTAACCGAGACGTCCAGCAAAAACCATTTTGTAGTCTTTCGCAAGCTCATGTTCTTTGAGCTTAAGGAACGCATCGAGAACAAGCCCGACGTTCTTCCGCTTTTCAATCGTACTTACGAACAGAAAGAACTTCTGAGGTGTAAGCAAAGATAGAGTTGCATCTTCATAGGGGTCAGGACAAAGATCTTTATGGATGCCTTCATAGAGACCAAGCCAAGTGTAGGCAATCTTTGATGAGTAGCCCGGAAAGCAATCAGCTATCTCCTTCTTTACCGATTCGGAAATCGTAAGAACAAGATCGGATTTCTTCACACTATTGCGTATCATCGCTCGATTGTAATAACGATATGCGGTGGGAAGAGTTTTAGGATAAAGAAATGAGACCATGTCTGGTATGCAACAGGCAACCCTGCAGGGAAGCGTCCTATACGGTATGGCATAATTTGTAAATAAGATAGCATCATAATTACTGACAAGCTGATAAAACTCACCAGAATTGATGTATTTGAGATACTCAAATCTGTTTGACTTGCGATTGGAACTCGCAGGCTTCCACGAGATTAGATCGACGTCGATATCATCACGCCTCGAAAGTGCCTCATAGAGATACTGGCTGTATTTCCCGATTCCAGTCCCAAGGGAAATCTGCATCCCATCATCAATCAATAGCTTAAGCGACATTTACATCCCCCTTCGCATCTTCAGAGCTCTCAAACCCCAAGTAGCTGAAGTTTGCAAGAGACTTTTGCCAGTCGAATATTTCAATCGCCTTCCGACGAGCAGATGAGACCAAACGTATAGCAAGGTCCTTATCATCAAGAAGCCTTCGTACCGCAGCGGCTTGTCCCGTAGCGCCATCGGCAACAAAAGCATCAACACAATCAATAAGGCCAATACCTTCATTACCAATCGCGTTCGTTACTATGGGCACGCCAATTGCCATTGCTTCAAGAATCTTTGTCTTGATTCCGGTTCCGTACGCAATGGGCGCCAAGAAAACACTTGTAGATCGAAGGGCAGCGCGAGTATCTTCAACCCTACCTAAAAACTTGATCTGATTGTTATTCTTAAACTCGTCAATAAGGTCTTCGCTGGCAGTTCCGACAACCTCAAGCATCACATCAGGCCCTATAAGCGGAAGCACCTCATCTGCAATATAACGAAGGGAATCCGCATTCGCAGCCGCGCGCATATCACCGAGAAACGAAATAACCCCAGGTCGTGGAGATGGCTCTGGACCGGACGTGTAGAACGGGCAATCTACGCCCAAAGGAACGGCAATAACATTGTTATTACCTGTTTCAACGGTCAAACGCTCCGCCTCAACAGGAGAGACAAGAACAACGAAATCATATTTTTTAGGAGCATCAAGCTCCAGCCTGCGCATGCGAGCAGATTCAGTTCCAAGAACAAACTTCTGAAGCGTGGAATTAGACGCAAGTTTCGCCACCCCGCCCTTAAAGTTGGCAGAGTACTTGCCTGCGACACCACCGGTTTTATTTAGTGTGTTCAGACTATTAAGCTGTCGTTGGTAACGTACGGAAAACGAATCCTCCATGTACAGCACTTTTTTACAAGGTAGATCCGAAATGGCATCAATATATGGAGAAAGTCGAGGCAGATCAATGAAAACGTGAGAGGGCTTCAGCTTAACCGTAAGGTCCCTAAGTTGTTTAGCTACTGCTTTGGATTTAAATAGGGCACACTGTACAGGCCCTCCACAAACACCCATAGCAAGAGCCGTTGCAAGATTTTTCACAATCGTTTTCTTGTCAGGTTTATTGGCAAGCGCAACGCTTGAAATAAAATCGGGGCATGACAAAACCGATTGTTCGTCCTGCCCCGCTTCAAGGAATGAGAGGACATGGACATCGCAATCGTACTCCGAAACGAGACCCTTACAATAATTTGTCAGTACTACCTTATGCCCATCGTTGGCGGGCCAAAAAATGCGATCCGTAAAGAAAAGGACTTTTTTCCTTTTTGTCATCTTCCTATTTCCAATTATCTCATTAGGCAACAACGAAACCGTCGTACATTTCTCGCAACGTATCCTCGATCTTCCTTTTTGGTTTCCAGCCCAACTCCTCATTGATTTTTGAATAATCACAGCAAATGTTCGCTGTGTCATTCGGTCGAATAAGAGCGGAATCGATTTCAACCTCAATAGGTTGACGACAAAAGCTTTTGATGGTCTCCAACAAGTCGCACAGAGGTAGCGCACGCCCACTTCCGACGTTATATACCTCACCAGCACGTCCGCTTTCCATAATCAGACGATATGCGCGCACAACATCACGGACATCACTAAAATCTCGCGCCACGCTAATATTTCCCACAGTCACCCTGCCGGGTTTAGCTGATTTCTCGATTTCGGCAGCCTGTCTACACCAGCTTGGGAGAACAAACGCCGGGTTTTGCCCAGGGCCAGTATGGTTAAATGAACGCGTGAGACAAACCCCGAGACCAAATTCTTTTACATAGAGTGCAGTAAAACATTCCTGGGTAGCTTTGGATATTCCGTAAGGATTATTGGCAATCGTAGAATCGCTCTCACAAAGTGGTCCGTCTTTGGGCGCGTACTCCTCCGATGATCCGACAAGCAGCACACGCACACCAGTTTCCTGAGCGCGCGCCGCCTCCATGATATTCAGAGCACCTTCAACGTTTATACGCATTGTAAGCGCAGGGGCTCTCCAGCTCTGCCCCACAGAACTTATAGCAGCGAGGTTTACGATGTAGTCGGCGTTTGACTCGGATACGAGGGACAAAACGCCTCTCGCATCCGAAAGGTCACAGGGATAATATGCAGAAACTTCCGAAATTATACATTTTTCATGCAAATCAGAGCCTATGACCTTATAGCCCGCAGCAACAAGTTCGTGCACAAGAAAAGTGCCCACAAACCCGTTAACGCCGAAGATGAGAACGCGCTTCCCCATTAGGCCAGCTTCGCTTCTCGAGCGGCGATCTCAAGATCGTGCTCTACCATGATGCGACAAAGCTCCTCGCAGCTGGTCTTTTGAGGGTCCCAACCAAGTGCCGTCTTAGCCTTAGTCGGGTCACCCCACAGGTTGACGACATCGGTCGGACGATAGAAGTCGGGGTTGACGCAGACAAGCATCTTGCCGCTCGCCCTGTCATAGCCCTTCTCCTCCAAGCCCTCGCCCTCCCAACGAAGGTCGATGCCGGCGTGCTTAAAGGACCACTCCGTGAACTCGCGCACGGAATGCTGCACACCCGTGGCAATAACGTAGTCATCAGGCTCATCCTGCTGCATGATGAGCCACATGCACTCCACGTAGTCCTTCGCATATCCCCAATCGCGGAGGGAGTCGAGGTTGCCGAGCTCAAGATGGTCCTGGAGTCCCTTGGCGATACGGGCGGCCGCAAGAGTAATTTTGCGCGTTACGAAGTTCTCGCCACGGCGCTCGGACTCGTGATTGAAGAGGATTCCGTTGACCGCAAACATGCCGTAGGCCTCGCGGTACTCCTTCATCATCCAAAAGCCGTACTGTTTGGCGACCGCATACGGGCTGTACGGATGAAACGGGGTGTTCTCGTTCTGGGGAACCTCTTCAACCTTGCCATACAGCTCGCTTGTCGAAGCTTGGTAAATCCTGCAGGACTGATCCATGCCCAGCATATGAACAGCTTCGAGGATGCGCAAGACGCCCAGTGCGTCGCAGTCACCGGTATACTCTGCCGCGTCAAAGGAAACACCAACATGGGACTGGGCGGCGAGGTTATAAATCTCGTCAGGACGAACTTCACCCACAATTCGAATAATGGAGCTAGAGTCCGTTAAGTCACCATCATGAAGGATGATGGAGCCTTCTGATAGCAGATGATCAATCCTGTTCGTGGTGTGAACAGAGGAGCGACGGACAATTCCGTGCACCTCATAGCCCTTGTCCAAAAGCAACTCGGCAAGATAGCTGCCATCTTGACCAGTAATGCCAGTGATAAGTGCCTTCTTCATCTCAAAATCCCTTTCAACTGTGAACTAATTCCAAAAAGCGCCTAAACGCTCAATGTCCTCTTTAACAAGCGTCTCGCCGTGCTGGACCTCGATTACATGCAGGTCTCCTTTAAGCGCCCGTGCTGAATGCGGCGTTGCAGCAGGAATCTGCACGACGGAGCCGGCGCGAACCTGCTGCACCAGCCCGTCCAGCACGACCTCACCGGTGCCGGAGATGACCGTCCAGACCTCACCTCGATGCATATGGCGCTGGTAGTCGAGCTGGCCGTCCTCGCGGATGATAAGTTCCTTGGTGAGTGCCTTCGCCCCGTCGGGGAAGACGCTGCTGTCGATGACGCGGTACTCGCCCCACGAGCGCTGCTCGTACATGGGGCGGCTCTCGGCGACAGCGTTGACCTCGGCCTTGATGTTCGCCGACGCCTCCTTGCCGGAGACGAGAATGCCGTCGGGCGTCGCCACCACGACGGAGTCCGTGATGCCGGCAACCACCATCGGAAAACCGGTCTCGTTGATCACGTGGACGTTCTCGCACGTCTTGGTATCGACCACGACGCGCCCGGAGGTGTACTCGGCCATCTCGTCGGTCAGCGTGTTCCAGGTGCCCAGGTCCTTCCACTCGCCCGCGTAGGAGACCGCGCCGATGGACGACGCCCTCTCCACGACCTCGTAGTCGAAGGAGTTCTTGGGCAGCTCGGCGTAGCGGGAGCGGAACTCCTCGAAAGTGGGGCAGGACAGGTACCTGGCGGTGAGGCCGGTGAGCCAGCCGAGCCTGAACGCGAAGACGCCGCAGTTCCAGAGGGCCCCTTGGGAGATGAGTTCCCGAGCGGTCCCCTCGTCGGGCTTCTCGGTGAAGCGCTCGACGCGGCGGGGCCAGCCCTCCCCCGCCGCGGGCACGATGTAGCCGTACTTGCCGCTGGGGTAGGTGGGCTCCACGCCCATGAGGACCAGCTCGGCGAAATCCGACTGAACGGCCTCGTCGAGCCTCACGACGCTGTCGTAGTACGCCTGGTCCGCGTAGCTGTCGATGGGCATGACGATGACGGTGTCGCCCTCGCCGGCGCCCTGCTCGAGCGCGAGGTTCGCGCACGCGAGCATGATGGCGGGGGCCGTGTCGCGGCGCTCGGGCTCGAGGACCAGCGCATAGTCGCCCTCAACCTGGCGGCGGATGGACTCCTCCTGGCTGGCACAAGTGGCGATGGTGATGTCGATGTCGGCGTCGACGGAACCGATCTGGCCGAAGACGCGCTGGACCATGGAGACATGGTTGCCGTCCGCATCGCGCAGGACCTTGAGGAACTGCTTGGAGCGGGTGCTGTTGGAGAGCGGCCACAGGCGCGTGCCCGAGCCGCCGGAGAGCAGGACGAGGTGGATCATTATCGGTTCCCCTCCAGGATCGACTTGGCGTCCGCAGCCAGCGCGGCGAGCTTTGACTCGGACTCGGTGCGGTCGGAGCCCTTGGCGAACACGTAGGCCTTAGCCTTGGGCTCGGTGCCGCTGGGCCGGAACAGGACGCGCGAGCCGTCGGCGAGCCTGAACTCGAGGACATCAGCCTCGGGCAGGCGCTGGGGCTCGTCGGTCGGGTTGACGACGGGCATCGACGCGCCCTGGGCGTAGTCGATGCGTTCCGCGACGGCGGTGCCGCCGATCTGCGCCGGAGCGTGATCTCGGAGGCCGGACATCATCGCTGCCATGTCTGACGCGCCCTCGGGTCCCTCGTATGCCTGGCCGAGAAGAGCACTCGACCAGAAGCCATATGTCTCGTAGAGGCGCTCCATGGCCTCGTAGAGGTCCAGCCCCTCCTTCTTCCAGTGGGCGGCGAGCTCGCAGATGAGCATGGAGGCGACCACGGCGTCCTTGTCGCGGACGGAGGTGCCGGCGAGGTAGCCGTAGGACTCCTCGAAGCCCATGAGGAAGTCGCCCTCGCGCCCCTCGGACTCCAGCACGCCGACCTGCTCGCCGATGAACTTGAAGCCGGTGAGCGTGCGGCGCAGCTCGAGGCCGCGGGCGCGCGCGACGTCGTCTGCCATGGGCGCGGAGACGATGGTGGTGCAGGCGACCTCGCGGGCCATGTCGGCACCGGACCCGTCCGCCTTGGAGGCGAGGAAGTCGAGCAGGAGCAGGCCTACCTCGTTGCCGGAGAGCAATTTGTACTCGCCTGCATGCGGGACGGCGATGCCGACGCGGTCGGTGTCCGGGTCGGTCGCCAGGAGCAGGTCGGGCTTAACCCTGTCGCAGTACTCGAGCCCGAGTTCCAGCGCCTCGCGCACCTCGGGGTTGGGGTACGGGCAGGTCGGGAAGTCGCCGTCGTGCTCGCACTGCTCTTCGACGGTCACGACATCGGCCACGCCGATTCCCTCGAGCACTCGGGACACGCACTCCAAGCCGACGCCGTGGAGCGGGGTGTAGACGATGCGGAGCGCCGAGCAGTCCTCGCCCGTGGAGACCTCGAGCGTCTCCTCTATGTAACGGTCGAGAACTCTCTCGGGAACCCACTGCACCAGTCCCTCTTCCAGGGCTCTATCGAACGCCATCGCTTTTACACCATCGAAGCAGTCGACGGGGTCGATGGCCGCCTGGATGACCTCCGCCGCCTCGACGGTGATCTGGCAGCCGTCGGGGCCGTAGACCTTATAGCCGTTGTATGCCGCGGGATTGTGCGACGCGGTAATGTTGACGCCGGCCGAGCAGCCCAGCTCGCGGACGGCGAAACTCAACGCGGGGGTGGGCTCGACGCGATCGAACAGATAAGACCTGATCCCGTTGCCGGCGAGCACCTCGGCGACTCGACGCACAAGCTCCTCGGAACCGTGACGCGTATCCCGGCAAAGCGCAACAGACGGCCTATCAAAAGAGTTATTCAGATAATCGGCAAGACCTTGCGTGGCCTTACCGACGGTATAGACATTAAGCCTGTTGGGACCGAGTCCGAGCTTGCCGCGTAGGCCGCCGGTGCCGAAAGACAACTCGCGAAAGAAAGAATCCTTAATGTCGTTTTCAGATAAACCCTGCAAGTCTTCACAATGATTGCAGCATTTCATCCATCGCTGATACTTTTCGAAGATTTCCGTATTCAACAAAACAATCTACTTTCAAATTAGTCGAACATTCTATTGGCAGCAGAATGACTAGCTCGCTCCGCCACCGGTAAACACCTCAACAACAGTGAGGAGAACGATCTTGAGATCGGTAATGACGCCGCGTTTGGCGATGTACTCTAGGTCGCGGCGGACCATGCCGTCGAAGTCGGTGTCGTTGCGGTCGGTGACCTGCCACCAGCCGGTGATCCCGGGCTTCACGGCCAGGCGCTGCAGGTCGAACTCGGTGTACTCCGCCACCTCGTTGGGCAGCGGCGGGCGCGGACCCACCACGGACATCTGGCCCAGGAACACGTTTACGAACTGTGGGAACTCGTCGATGGAGTGCTTGCGGATGAACCTGCCGATCTTGGTGACGCGCGGGTCGTCCCTCATCTTGAACATGGCGCCGGCGATCTCGTTCTTTTCCTTGAGCTCGGCGAGGCGCTCGTCGGCGTCTTTGTACATGCTGCGGAACTTCCACATGCGGAAGGTGGACAGGCTGCCGTCTCGGTGGGTCTGCCCCACGCGGATCTGGCTGTAGAACGGGTTGCCCTCGCTCTCCAGGCGGATGGCGGCGGCGAGCACCAGGCTCGGCACGGCGATGACGGCCAGCACGCAGCCGCTGAACGCGATGTCGAATGCGCGCTTTATGGCGCGGTAGCCCAGGCGCGTGCGGTCCCAGTCCTTCACGGACTGCATGACCTTGTAACGACCGACAACATTGCGTCGACCCATCGCCTCTGCAATCAATGCCGCACCCGCAGGTGCGACCCCCTTTGTTACTTCTGTATCAGTCAAGTTCAAATCCACGTTCCTATTCCCAGGGATCCCCCAATCGATGAATTCAAAATGCGAATGAATTGCCGGTGCAACGTCCCCTTACGTTTTGATCGGCACGTCCAGCGGAAGCACTTCCCTAAAGCGGGAATCGCCCTCGCCCACGTCTACCAAGCACCAGCGTTTGCGACGGTCGATCTTCTTTACACGGGCCTCTTGCCCCACCAAGGGACCCTGTTCTATGTGCAACACGCCGTCCTCTATGCGCGCGACGCTGTTGCGTACCACGCCGTCATCGTCGAGCACACTGCGGTACCAGTCCTGCGCATCGTCCGGCATGGGCGCATAAGCCCGCTCCCTGCTGCCGGCAATGCGGCAGCCAAAGCTCAGTTGTGCCAAAGCCCTATCGAGCGCTGCGGCATCGTGCGTGGCAACGAAGAAATATTCCTTGTACATGGGTTTGGTTTGGAGCGACCATGCGCCGTCCC
>OBIA01000478.1_pt1 | contig 26408 bp, 19 predicted proteins | sample 1519911 | NCBI WGS metagenome assembly OBIA01 (sample SAMN04209236, study PRJEB22552) | human gut metagenome | biome: gut; material: feces | host: Homo sapiens | place: USA: Oklahoma | reverse complement strand
CCGCAGCCGCCGGAGCGGTGCTTAAGCCGTCAGGCGGGAATTGTGCGGTGTTGCCGTAGAAAGAAGCACGAAAGAAGCTGCAGGTATTGTGCCTGTGGCTTCTTTATTTTATATATCATACAACAATATTAGAATTGACAACAGGTACTTGAGTCGGAGAATGGTGAAAAAGTTTTTATATCGGTATCGGCACTTAGAATTATGCGGTATTGCCTCAATTCTGAAAAAAATTAAAAAAAGACCGACATTGCGCGGTGTATCTGCCTGCACAATGTCGGTTTTGCTTATTTTCTCTCGGCAGCACGACCGTAAAGGCCGAGCCTTTGCCGGGAGTGCTTTCTATCTGCATCTCTGCGCCGGTCAATTCCAGAATCCGCTTGACCAGCGCCATGCCAAGGCCATTGCCCTCGGTGGAGTGGCTCGTGTCGCCTTGGTAGAATTTATCGTAGATGTGTTTTATCGTCTTTTCATCCATGCCGCAGCCGGTATCGGTCACGGAAACATAAATTTTGCCGTTCGCCCGCGTTTGGCGCAGGGTAATGCTGCCGCCCTGCGGTGTGAACTTCACCGCGTTGGAAAGCAAGTTCGTCCACACCAGTTCCAGCAAGCCGGGGTCGGCCTGTGTGTAGGCGGCATCCTCTAGGTCAGCGTCAAATTCAATGTCCTTGCGCTCCCACGCATCCTCAAACTGCACGGCCACGCTGCACAGCTGGGCGCAGACGTCATAGACTTCTGCTGCTGGGCGGATGGTTTGCTTTTCCAGCTTGTTCAGCTTGAGCATGATAAAATGATCAGGAGCCGTTTCCAAGCTGATGTAGGCAAAGAAATGGCTCCGGGTTTTGTCCTGTCCGCGTTACAAAAGATATACATCGCATATTAAGGTGCTAATTTGTGAATAATTATCCTTGTTCTGCAATTTTTGTGTTCGCATCTTCGCACGGTTCCTTTATAATATAGGTAATACAATATAAAGGAGTCCCTTGACGATGCGAGCAATAAACCTTAAAACCAACCATCTGACAGCGCCTGTCGGTATTGACGCCGGGCCGCTGTTTTTGTCTTGGCAGTGCGCTGACGGCGTGCGCCAGACCGCCTATGAAATTCAACTGACCGCGAACGGTGAAATGCTGTGGCACAGCGGCAAGACGGAAGGCGCCGCCATGCACGCTGACGTTCCGGCGGTGGTCGGCTCCCGCGTGAGCGGGTGCTGGCGCGTGCGTCTGTGGGATGAAAACGATGTCCCCGGCGCGTGGAGTGAGGCACGCTTTGAGACCGGCCTTGCACAGTGCGACTGGGTAGGGGAGTGGGTGGACCCCGAGACCGAGCCAATCGACATCCCCGGTGACGATGCCATCAACGCCTTCGCCCGCCCCAACTGGGAGCGCAAGCAGGCAGAAAAAGAAGCCGCGGGCAAGGGTGCAGCCGAGTCGTACAAGCCCCATCGTCCGGCATCGTACCTGCGCAAAAGCTTCACGGCGTCCAAGGGCGAGGCACGGCTGTATATCACGGCCAAGGGATTGTACGCGGCATGGCTGGACGGAAAGCACATTGGTGATATGGTTTTGGCCCCCGGCAGCTTTACCGGGAACAAGCATCTTGGTGCGCAGACCTACGATGTGACCGCGCTGCTGCACGAGGGCGAGAATGAGCTTTTAATTGCTCTCGGTGATGGCTGGCACCGCAGCACGGGCGGTGTGGATGGCGACCGTGATTTGTTCGGTGATACCCTGGGCGTGCTGTTTCAGCTGGAGGTGGACGGCAAACCGGTCTGCGTTTCCGATGACACGATGCAGGCAACGCAATGCGGGCCTATTCGGCAGAACGATATGCAGCAGGGCGAGGTCTACAATGCACGACTTGAGGGCGAACTGACCGGCTGGCACGGTGTGCGCACCTACCGTGATGATCTGCCCATTACCGGTATGAATACCGTGCCGATTCTGGAACACGAAGCATTCCCCGGCAAGCTGCTGCAAACGCCCAACGGCGAGACGGTGCTGGACTTTGGGCAGAATATCGCCGGTTATGTGGAGATAACGCTGATCGCCCACACCGGACAGAAGGTCAAGCTGACTTGCGGCGAAGCGTTGGACGAAAACGGAAACTTTACCCAAGAAAACTTTCAGGACCGCAACCGCCACAAGGAGGGCGGCACCGCCCAGATGCTGGAGCTTGTCTGTAAAGAGGGGAAAAACCACTTTAAGCCCAGCTTCACCATTATGGGCTTCCGCTACGCTAAGGTCGAAACCGACGCCGATTTGACCGATGCCGTGTTTACTGCCTACGCCGTCTACTCCGATATGGCGGTGACGGGCGCGTTTACCTGCGGAAATGACGCGGTGAACCGGCTTGTCAAGAACAGCGTCTGGAGCCAGAAGGGCAACTTCTGTGATGTCCCCACCGACTGCCCGACCCGCGAACGCGCCGGCTGGACAGGGGATATGGGCGTGTTTATTGAAACCGGCTTGACCCTGATGGACTGCTACCCCGTGGCGGAAAAATGGCTGGCGGAGTGCCGCCTGAACCAGTACCCGGACGGTCGCATGGCAAACATTGCCCCACCGAACGCCCGTCCCGGCTATATGACCCCGATGCTCTGCATGTCGGCAGGGTGGGGCGATGCGGCGATTTTGGTGCCGTATGCGATGTACAAGCGCACGGGTGACCGCAAAATTCTGGCGGACAACTATGAGATGATGCAGCGCTGGTACGCTTTTTTGCTGGGGCGCGCACAGCAGACGACCGATGAGCAGCAGGGCGGTGACTACGCCAAGTTCACCGTTTTAAACGGCATGGACTACGGCGAATGGTGCGAGCCGGGCATCACCCCCATGCAGGCAATGATGAACCCGCGAAAGAGCGTGGGAACGGCATATCTGGCCTACTCTGGGCGCTTGCTGGCAGAAGTAGCTGATGAACTGGGCAAGGCGGACGATGCTGCCAACTACCGCGATACTGCCGCCAACGCAGTGAAAGCCTACCGTGCAGCGTTTACCGAGAACGGCGTGATCCACTCTGACCGCCAGTGTGAGTATGTCCGCGCCATTGCCTTTGCCCTGCTGGGTGAGGAAGAAAGCAAAGCCGCCGCCGAAACGCTGAACCGGATGGTTGCCGAGAACGACTACCACCTGAACACAGGCTTTTTGTCCACGCCATTTTTGTGCGATGTGCTGGCAAAATACGGCTATGCGGACACTGCCTACAAGCTGCTTTTGCAGCCCGACGCCCCCGGCTGGCTGTATGAGGTCGGCAAGGGCGCCACGACCGTTTGGGAAACCTGGACGGGCATTGACGAAAACGGCAAGCCGCACGAATCCCTGAACCATTACAGCTACGGTGCCATCTGCGGCTGGCTGTTCGGCGGTGTGTGCGGCATCCGGTACACGGACGGCGCACTGACGATTGCACCTACGCCCGACAAATCGCTGGACTGGGCAAAAGCCACCTACGATTCCCCAGCCGGGCGCATTGTAAGCGGCTGGCGGTATGACGGCGATGCGGTAACCTATGAGTTTGAGATCCCTGCCAATCTGACCGCCGATGTCACCCTGCCCGATGGGCGTAAGTTTACCCTTGCCCCCGGAAAGCACACAGTATAAGAAGAAAGCGCCTGCCCTGCCGTAAAACTTACGGCAGGGCAGGCGCTGTTTTTGATAAACTGGAATTTGCCCCCTCGGTCAAATTGAATTTACCCCTTATCAAATTCCAAAGGTTTCTGGTGGGATATCTATTCCAATCATTCGTCCAAATGCAAGTCCCCATTTCACAAAATTATATGATATGGATGTAATTATATTATCTGTAATAATATATCCCTCTTTAACTGGAGATTCTAAGTTGGCATCCCACCCTACCATCTTTTCTAAATCTTGTTCGGTAAAACCTTCTTCCATGATTTCTTCTTTATTTACACCTGCCATAAATGGTTTACCACTCAACAAACCTGCTTTAACAAGCATGAGCGGAGCAATAGAAATTGCTCCAATCGCTTTATTTTCAAACTTACGGATAAATTCTATAACTTCTTCATTTTCTATTGCTTCCCTAATATCCATAGCTCCTGGCAAGATTAAGCTATCATACTCATCAATATTTATTTCAGAAATTGTCTGGTTAGGCAAAACCATCAATCCATCTTCACTCTTAACAGCTTCCTTTGTATGTGCAAATATTACAACCTCTTTTTCTGCTAAAGCAAGTATTTCAAGAGCCACACTAAATTCAAAATTACAAAAAGAATTATAAATCAATACTGCTGTTTTCTTCATTATATCCTCCGTCATCTTCAAATTTTCATCTGTTCGACCTATTGAAATGCGCAAATTCCGATTTTCTGCCCTAAGTTTATCACACAAAAAACCGAGTTTCAACGCAGGAAAAGCAAATCCCCTGTCCTTTCGGGCAGGGGATTGCGGTTTAGCCATGCTGTTTGAGATATTCGGCGCTGAGTTGCAAACTCTTTATGGGGGAGTTATCCACCCAGTTGCGGTGGCTTTCCAAAATCACGGCATCTACGCCGATAGTAAGCGCCTGTGCCATCAGGCTGTCGAGATCCATATTGCCGGTACCCAGCTCCATGCTGTCGGTTTTCAGAATCGGCGTCACGGCGCTGCCCGAAATGCGGGTGCCGCGGTCGTTGATATGCCACAGCTTCATGCGGGTCCCCAGACGCTGCATCCACGCAAGGGCGTTGGCGCCGCCCTCGGTAAACCAGTAGCTGTCAAACTCAAAGTTGACGAACTGCGGGTCGGTTTCCTCCAGCAAAATGTCGTAGGCACGCTTTTCGGCGTTGACATGACGCAGCTCACAGTTGTGGTTGTGGTACAAAAGCTCCACGCCCTCGGTCTTCAGCGCCTCACCCGCCTTGTTCAGCCGTGCGGCAAGGTCGTGCATCGTGGCTTCATCGCCGTAATCAAAGCGATACATTCCGGTAATAACGACATACTTAGTGCCAAAGCTTTTGGCTTCGTCCGCCACCGCTTTGGCATTGCGCTCCAGACTGCCCAAATCGGTGTGCAGGCTGACGACCTGCAGCCCCGCTTCTTTGACCAAAGCGTGCCAGTCGAGATTGCCGCCCTTGCCCACGGGCATACCCGCCGCCTTGGTCAGCAGCCGCACCATAAAGCCGATGGGGTGGATCATAAACCCGCACAGCTCAATGCCGTCATAGCCTGCGGCTTTCATGGCGGCCAGCGTCTGCCGTGCCTCGTTTTCGTTGCTTAAAACGGTTCCCAGCATAAATTGCTGGACTGCCTTTGTGGGCATGGTTCAGCCCTCCATCTTGATGATTTTTCCCGTTGTGATGCCGCTTTCGTTGAAGCTGTCCACGCAGACATAATAGGTCTGCCCGGCCATCAGCGTGGAAAGCGTGACCTCATCGGCATCATAGACAAGCCAGCTCTGGTACAGCTTATCCGGTGCAATGCCGTAGCGCACATTGCAGCCCTGCGCGTTCTCGATGTGCTGCCAGCTGATTTTGCCGTCCAGCGCATCCACGCGCACGGCTTTGGCGTCGGCTTGGGCAGGGCGGTCGCCCTCGACGTTGCCGAACACCCGCAGCCCGCTTACACGCAGCGTCTGGCCGTAGGGGAGGGCACCGCCCGTCACGCGAATATACCGCGCACGGATACCGCCGGCATACTCATAATAGCCGCTGGAGCATTCGCGGGCGACATCCTCGCGCAGCGTCCAGGTCTCGCCGTCAAGACTGGTTTCCACGGTATAGCAAGAAATCTGTAGGCGCGTCTCGATATGCCGCGTTTTGCGGTCATCGCCATAGCTGTCGGCAGGGAAGTCCACGACGAGTTTTTCATCGGCCATGTTGACCTGAATCGCGCGGACATCATAATCACGGCCTAAATCCACACACAGCCATTCGCCGGGCTGGTCGCTGCCCGCGCTCCACCATCGGCGGCAGTCCTCGTCCACGGCATTCACCGGGTCGCTGCCCTCAGCGGTGGAGGATGCCGTCACGGCCTTGCGGTAGCTTAACAGCATCCACTTGGGCTGCTGGCTGGCGGCGTCGAATTTGCCTGCCGGAATTTCGTGCGGGTAGTCGGCAAAATTCTGGTTGCAGAACAGCACGCCGTCCTTGTCAAACCCGGCAGGAAACAGCCCCACGCGACGCTCAAAGTCGTGGTTGACCGAAATGCGCATCGTGGACGCATGCCAGTAGTTGCCGTATTTGTCGGCAATCGTGCTGCCGTGGCCTGCGCCGGTCATAAACCCGCCCGGCTTGAAGGAAAACGGGTTGGACGCTTGCAGCGTGAACGGTCCCAGCGGGGACTTGGAGGTGTACACACCATCGGCGTAGGTGTTGTACTGGGTGCCGGGGCAAGCGTATTGCAGATAATACGTACCGTTGTGCTTTGTCATAAACGCGCCCTCAATGTAGGGCTTGCCGACGGCGTTGAACATAGCGGTCAGCGCCTCGGCGTTCAGCCCCGGCATCTGCGTCATCTGGGACGGCAGCTCCAGCTTGCCGGTTGCCTCGTTATAGAAAGGCTTCATGGCTTTGTAAAGCACGCTTGCCTCTTTATCCACAATCCCGTTGTTACCGGGGCGCTCATAGCCCAGTTCTTCTTCACGCCCGAAAATCAGTTCTTTCTTTTCTCCGATGGGCGTCATGGTATCGGGGTCAAGCTCTACGCCCCAGATGGGCGAGGTGTTGGAGCAGCCCCAGTAAAAATATACACGCCCGTCATCATCACAGAACATATCGGGATCCCAAAAGGCGAACGGGGAGCTGACCTCGGTAAACGGCTCGATCAGTGGGTCGGCGGTGCGCAGAATAGGACAGTTGCGCCCCTTGCGGCTGGCAGAAAAATACAGGTAGTCGCCGACTTGGCGCACATCGGGTGCGTAGTCGTAAATCAGCAGATCGGGGTCGGCGTGGAAGTCCCAGTGCAGCAGATCGTCCGAGTACCAGAACCCTGCCGACATAGAAACAAACAGGTAGTATTTGCCCTTGAAGTACACCAGCGTCGGGTCGGCGCCTTCGCGGAAGCCCGCGGCGCGCTCACCCTCCTTCATGTGCTGGTAGCGGTAGCCCAGATCCAAGGGGTTGCAGTAGGTTTTCATCGTATTACACATCCTTTTTGATGCCCTGCAAAACGCGGTTCAGCTGCTTGATGCTCTCGGCGTCCGCGCCTGCCTGCATCAGCATGGATTGAATGGTCATCCGCTGCATGGCACGCTCCATCATCGCCACCAGAGCCGGGTTATCCTTGACGGCGGCAGCTACATCACCGCGGGCGGCAGCCGCCTTGTCGGTGATGGCCTTCAAGACAGGCCCCACCTTGGCGTCCGCCATGGCAGCGGCCATATTGTCCTTGACGCTCCAGCAGGTTTCGTCCAGCTCGCCGTCAAACCAGTTGTTCACGACCTGACGGTTGGACATCGCGTAGGCGGGGTTCGGCTCTGTAGCCTTGTTGACCAGAATCACGCTGGAATACGCCCCCGCGCGGGCCTCAATGCTGTGCTTGCCGGTGATGGGCACATTGAAAACAAACACTTTGTCGCCTTTTTTTGTTTCGACAAGGTGCCCGTCCTTGTACAGAGAAACCTCCGGCAGGTTGGAGTATACTCTGACCTCGGTCACATCCTCCGTGCGGTCCACATAGCGGCTGCCGCAGGTATGTACAAAGGGCTGCTTGCTCCAGTAGGCCTTGTACAGGTAGAAGGCGTCCTTCTTGATTTTGCGGTCAAAGGTGACAAGTCCTTTCTGGTTCTCGCCGTTTTTGCCGCCCTCATCGCGGCCATCGGCAGCAAAGTCGAACATATTCCAGACATGGGTCGCCCACAGCCACGGGCGGTCGGCAATCATTTTTGCCATGTGCTCGTGGTAGACGCACTGGTAGGTTTCGGTATAGTCTCCCTTTTCGGGGTGGGCGCTCTGGTAGGCGGGGTTTGCGTCCGCGCCGTACTCCGAAAAACCGATGCAGCGGTCGGGATATTTGGCGTGGTAGGTATCAAAAAAGTCGTCGTTCTGGTCCAGTTCACCCAGATACCAGCCAAAATACAGGTTGTAGCTGTTCACATCGGGGATTTCCAGAATCGGGCTGGTAATCTCCAACATAAAGACATTCGCCATCGTGGTCGGGCGGGTCGGGTCGAGCTTGTGTGCCAAATCATTCAGGGCACGGTGGTTTTCCAGCAGCTCCTCATTGACAGCCGATGCGGCAGTAATTTCGTTGGACAGCCCCCAAACGGCAATACAGGGATGGTTGTAGTTCTGAACAATCAGTTCTTCCATCTGGGTCAGCGTGTTGGCGCGCCCGTTGTGCATATGCATCGTGATGTAGGGGATCTCGGCCCAGATGACAAGACCCTTTTCGTCGCACAGGTCATAGAATGCCTGCGCGTGCTGGTAGTGGGCAAGGCGGATGGTGTTGGCGCCCATCTCCAGAATCAGCGCCATATCCTCTTCCATCATCTCTTTGGTGATGGCTACACCCGCACCCTTGCGGTCCTGATGGCGGGAGACACCGCGCAGGGGATAGGGGTGGCCGTTCAAAATGAAGCCCTTCTGCGGGTCAATCTCAAACTTGCGGCAGCCGAAGCGGGTGGTCTCGGTCTCGCCATTGTCCAGCCGCGCAGTTACGGTGTAGAGATACGGGTCATCAAGACCGTCCCACAGGCGGGCGTGCTCCAGCGTGAACACGGCTCTGGCGGTGCCGTCCTTGACGGCGGCGCTCGTCTGCTGGCCGTCAAGCGTGAAGTTGACGCTCTGCGCGCCGACAACGAACGCCTCAACAGTCACCTCACAGCGGCGCTCGTCAAGGTCAGTCACAGCAGGCGTGACCTTGACGGGCACAGCGCCGTTTTCGGCAAGGGCAAAGTGTGCAGCGGGCACAACATGCAGCGTTACATCGCGGTAAATGCCGCCGTAGAAGGTGAAGTCGGCCTTCTGGGGGTAGACGGTGTCGTTGTCGCTGTTGTCAACAGAAACAATCAACTCATTCGCACCATCGTGCAGGGCATCGGTGATGTCCACACGGAAGGTGGAGTAGCCGCCCTTGTGCTCGGCCACTTTCTCCCCGTTCAGGCTGACAACTGCAGTCATAGCAACGCCGTCAAACTGCAAAACCGCGCGGTCGCCATCGGACAGCTCCGGTTTCTCCAGGTTACGGGTGTAGCTGCAGGTGCCGCGGTAATAGTCGTTGCCGCCGTCCTGACCGTCTACAGCGTTCCAAGTGTGGGGAAGGGTGACCGGCTCGTCATGACCTTCCTTGGTAAAAGTCCAACCGGTGTTCAACAGAATTGCTTTGCTCATAGAATGACTCCTTATGGGTGGTTTTAACTTCAAAGAACCGAAAAGGCTGCAAACCCTTTCGGCTTTGGTTAATGGGCTTACTGAAGCTGTTTTTTATAGAACTCAGACTGCGCAGCAGCCTTTTTCTCGGCAATGCGCTTTTGGACGTTGACCATTTCCTCCTTGGTCAGTGGGCATTTGCGCATGGCAACCAGCGTAATGACCCAGCCGATGAGGGGCAGACCGAACTTTAGGCTCAGCGTCATCCAGAAAATCGCGCTTGTGCAAGGGTCGGTGGGCTGAGGCATCGTGGTGGTGTAGCCCAGCAGTGCAACAGCGCCGGTTGCGATGACGGCGGCAAAAGAGGTGATGAGCTTATCGACCAGGCTGTAGGTGCCGGAAACAACGGCGGGGATATAACGCCCGCTGCGGTCCAGCTCAAAGTCAATGGCATCCGCCATATACGAGGTGTTGGAGGTGGTGATGCACATATTGGAACCGTTCTGCAAAAGGGTCAGCACTACATAGAGAATCATGGAGGGGCTGCCCATAACGCCGATTTGCGTGGGGTCGCCAAAGATAAAGAACAGAACCAGCGCGGCAGTAATCGTCATGCTGACATAGGTCCAAGTGACGATGCCGTTTTTGCTGCCGTGCTTGCCGACATACTTGGCACCGAACGCCGCAAAGAAGATGGAGGGCACCATGCTGATGACGGTCAGAATGGTGGCCAGACCCATATTGCCGATCAAAATACCGTTGAACAGCGTGTTGATGATGGCTTGGCTGGCCACCTGCTGTGCCAGCTTGTCAGAAGCGTTGGAGGCAATGTAGCACTGCAAGGGTCTGTTGTGCTTGAGAACCTCGACAATGTCGGACATTTTCAGCGGTTCGGACTTTTTGGTGCCGACAAAGGTTTCCGGCTTATCGTAGGCAGAAACGCCCAGACAGACCAAAGCGGTGCCGATACCCGCGGCAAGCAGCGTCATATTGCAGGCAGCGGACAGGAAGGCCTGGTTGTAGGTGCCGCCGCATTTGGGCAGCAGCACAACATTGAAAATCATCGACATTGCCATCGGCACCAGATAGTTGAAGGCGGTTGTCCAGACGCCGATGGTCGGGCGCTGGCGCGGATCATTCGTCATGATGGCGGGAATGGTCTGCGCAGTCATGTTGGTGATGGTGTAGCCGATGATGTAGACGATGTACAGCAGGGCAAACACCGGCAGGCCCAGCCCCTTGGACGAGAAGCCGGTGAACATTCCGTAGAGGGCGAGTGCCTCAATCAGGAAGCCCGCAACCAGCAAAATGCGCAGCTTGCCGAACTTGGTGTTGACGCGGTCATAGACAAAGGCAAGCAGGGGATCGGTGATGCCGTCCAGAATACGGGAGCAGGTCAGGATAATGCCGACGGCAGCGGTCGTGATGCCGTAGCCGATGCTGGCGGAATAACTCGCCATGCCGATGAGGGAATAGACGCTCATACCGACAAGACCGTTGCAGGCATAGCAGATGATTTGCCAAAGCTTGGCGCGGCGGTATTGTACGCCGTCAACTTCTGAAGCAGTGGGTTTCTTTTTGAACATTTTGTTTTCCTCCTAAAAATTCCGCAGTGATTTTTCTCACTGACACCACTATACCAGAAGCAAAACGGCAGCAGGGGATAAAAATCAGCAGATGAGGAACAAAAATTCACGCGTTATTTCAAATAACACGAAATATTATCCTGCTTTACTAAATAATGCCCTCATGGTTTGCGCTTGTTATGTTATGATACAGGTACAGAAGTTTCTTGATTGGCTTTAGACAGCACAGGTAAGGAGAAAATTATGCAGAAATTTGAAAAAGGTTTCTTTGTCGGCGCGGCCACTGCCGCCCATCAGGTCGAGGGTAACAATATCTATTCCGACTACTGGGCGCAGGAGCAGCTGCCCCACACCAGCTTTACCGAGCCGAGCGGCATTGCCTGCGACCATTATAATAAGTATGAGGAGGACATTAAACTGCTGGCCGATGCGGGCCTGAACGCCTACCGCTTCTCCATCGAGTGGGCGCGCATCGAGCCGGAGGAGGGCCAGTTTGACCCCGCCGAGATCGAGCATTACCGCAAGGTCATTGCCTGCTGCAAGGCGCACGGTGTGGAACCCGTTGTGACGCTGCTGCATTTCACCAGCCCCAAATGGCTGATTGCCAAGGGCGGCTGGGAGGCTGAAAGCACGGTCGAATATTTCAAGCGCTATGTTAGCTATGTGATGGAGCAGTTGGGCAGTGAGCTTCACATCGTCTGCACCATCAATGAGGCGAATATGGGTCTGCAGCTGGCGGCTATCTCCAAGCGGTTCCGCCTGATGGCAGAGCAGGCCGCCAAGGCTGCTGCCAATGCAGGCAAATCCGCCGAAGGCAGCGTGCAGGTGGGCATGAACTTCCAGAAGATGATGGAGAATATGAAGTACGCTGCCGCTGAAAACGCCGCCGTGTTCGGTACGCCGCAGCCGAAAATTTTCGTCAGCGAGCGCACGCCGGAGGGCGATCTGCTGGTTCTACGCGCTCACGCCGCCGCGCGGGAGGCCATCAAGACAATCTGTCCTGAGGTTAAGGTCGGTCTGACCCTCTCGCTGCATGACCTGCAGGCCCAGCCGGGCGGTGAAGCCTTTGCCGCCGCTGCGTGGGAGGAAGAGTTCACCCACTATCTTCCTTATATTAAGGAGGATGACTTCCTCGGCGTGCAGAACTACACTCGCACGCTGTATGGTGCGCATGGGCAGTTGCCCGCACCGCAGGGGGCCGAGCTGACCCAGATGGACTACGAGTTTTATCCGCAGGCATTGGAAAATGTAATCCGCAAGGTGGCGCAGGATTTCCACGGTGATCTGATCGTGACCGAAAACGGCATTGCCACCGCCGATGATACCCGCCGCGTGGCGTTTATCGAGGCCGCATTGGCTGGTGTGCAAAACTGCATCGCTGATGGTATTCCGGTCAAGGGATACTTCCACTGGAGCCTGATGGATAACTTTGAGTGGCAGAAGGGCTATGCTATGAACTTTGGCCTGATTGCCGTAAACCGCGAAACGATGGGGCGCACCCCGAAGCCCAGCCTTGCGGCGCTGGGCGGATACGCCAACGCATAAAAATATTAGTGGTTGTCTGTACGGCAGCCACTTTTTTTGGTATACTGGTATAAAATGAGGGTGGTTCGATGGATGTTTTTCAAAATATGGAGCTGTTTTCTGAGCTGATCCAGTGCGGCGGCAACATTTATACATGGTGCTATAATGCCGATGGTAGTCTGCTGCAGAGCAACTGCCCGGAGGCGGGGTTCCTCTCCAGCGCATTTGAGATATTCGGCTGCAAGAAAAAAATGCTGGACTACGGCAGCCGGCACACAACGCCGGTTACGCTCGGCACGGCCATTGGCATGACATGGGCAGCTGCCTTTGAAAAGGACGGCAGTGTGCTGAAACGCGCCTGGGTCATCGGGCCGGTGTTTTATCAGGATGTTTCGCTGCGCGGGATTGAGCAGGGGCTGCAATACTATAACCGTCTGGAAACGAGCGTGGCATGGACCATGCAGCTGTACGAGGCGTTGAAAACCGTCCCTGTGCTGCAATGCACGGTCTTGCACCGCTACGCGCTGATGATGCACTATTGTCTGACCGGCAACCACCTTGCGATCAGCGACATCAACAGCGAGTTTTTGGCGCAGGTGCGCAATACAGTGCAGCAGCCCGCTCACGATCGCCACAAGGTCTGGATGGCAGAGCAGGGACTTCTGCAGATGGTGCGCACCGGTGACTTGAACTACAGGCAGGCCCTTTCTGCCAGTATGGGAATCAGCGCGGGTGTGCCGGTGCGCAGCGATGACGCTTTGCGCCAGAGCAAGACCAGCATCATCGTGTTTACCTCGCTGGTATGCCGTGCCGCCATCGAGGGCGGGCTTTCGCCGGAGGAAGCCTACGCGCTGGGGGACAGCTACATCCAATCCGCTGAAAATGCAAAAACATTGGAAGATCTTGAACCGCTCGGCCTTATGATGTATGACGACTTTGTCCGGCGCGTGCATAAATGCCGCACCAACCCGCATCTCAGCCAGCAGGTGCAAAAGTGCGTGGACTATATTGAGATGAATCTCGATAAAAAAATACGCGCTGCAGATATTGCAGCGCTGGTGGGCTATACGGAATATTATATGACCCACAAATTCAAGGAAGAAACGGGCTTGAGCGTGACAGATTACATAAAATTTGCCAAGATTGAGCGCGCCAAGGTTTTGCTGAAAAGCACCAACCAGACCGTGCAGGATATTGCCGCTGCACTTTCTTTTAGCACACGCAACTATTTCAGCCGGATTTTTCAGGAGGTCACTGGCCAAACCCCAATGGAGTACCGTGAAAAGTAAATACTTATTAAAAAACCTCTGCCAGGCAAACATCCAGTCTGGCAGAGGTTTTTGTATTTTATTCTTGTGTCAGCGCCCGGACCGTTCTGACCACGCGGGAGGCATTGATTTTTACCTGCTCCAGCGTCACTGCGCCGCTGTCGATGCCCTGCAGCAGGTTGTCATAATACCCTTGTTGCCGGGCATGAACAGGTCGCCGCCTGCCGCAGCTACATACTGCGCCTGCGAATCCCGGTGGGCAGAGCGCGCATCCCCGGTTATCGGTGTGACCCAGTCGGTCATGACGATGCCTTGGTAGCCGTACTCGGCGCGGAGAATGTCCATAATCAGACCGCGATTTTCCGCCGTGTGGGTGCCGTTCAGCAGATTGTAGGAGGTCATAACGGCCTTGGGCTGGGCTTCCCGCACGCAGATGCCGAAGCCCTTCAGGTAGATTTCACGCATCTTCCAAGTTTGAACCTGCATTGGTTTCCCTCCGTTTTGTGTGTTCTCCCTCTATCGTATCATGGTTTTGGCGGGCAAAACGGGACGGGTTTTTGGACGCAAAAACACCCCGCCGGAAAGGAGGCATAAACCGGCGGGGCGCAAAACGGAGGCACGAATGAAAAATCACCCAGCGGTATTATCATACCATCCGGGTGAAGGAAAAACGGGACAGGTTTATTTGGTTTTCTTCTTTTTGGGCTTAGCGGTCTCTTTGCTTTTCCAGAAAGCGTCTGCCGCCTTTTTATTGTCGGTTGCTGTCCAGCGCTTGCCAGCCTTTTTCACTGCCTGCTCCTTCTTCCAGAGAATTTCCATTAACTCTGCCTGGGCATGATCCATTTCGGCTCGTGCGGCCTGAGCGGAATTACCGGTTTGCTTCATTGGTGTTTGCTCCCTTTTGTTGTTTACCATTTCTGGCCTTTATTGTACCAGTCATCGCGGTGGATAACCCGATTTTGGACAGTTAGCGCGCTTCGGTTTGGGACAGTGTAAGTTCCGCCAGCCTGATCGGAGCGGATCACGTTATACCCAAAAAGCGCGGCAAAGATTGTTCTCGCACCTCGGTGGGTACCGGCGTTTTTCCCGTAGTAGACTTGGTGGCAGTTTGTGATTTTGTTGTAGGCTTGAGGGTTTTTATTCGCCCAAGTTGCAATCATGCTGTCAAGTTTTCGTTCGGTGATGACCTTTGCCTTGCTGTTTAGAACGGCTCGAATTTGTGCGGCTTTTGGCCAATAGCCGTAGCCCCAGCTCGTTTCTGCATCCTTGGCAAAATACGCGCCGTCGCCATGTATGCCGCCGCTTTGAAACTGCTTACCGGTCATGAATTGGTCACTAAAAGTTTTTGCATCTGGTATTTTTTGCTCGGGCTGTCCGTATGAAACAACATCTGAAAGCTCCGCCCATCCCGATGCCTTGCGGCAAGTGCAGCCCTCGCAAAAGTGCTTTCGTCTACCACCTCGGGCAGTTCATCCGACCATCCGATGGCATTGAAGAAGCGCTGCGTATCCGCATCTTGCTGATTGCTCTCCACGGGTGTGTTGTCGAAGATATCATCAAGCGCTACAGACAGGTGCGCGTCATCCATGGAGCGCAAGGCTGACACCTGATACCTCGTAGTCTGCTGTCTTGCCGCGATGGTGCGCTGCATCCCTTGCTGGCTTCCCAGCCTTCCTCTGCCCATGCTCGAACCCCCCCAGTCAATTACTGGGTCTATCGTAACATGGTTCTTGGGGGTAAAACGGGACAGGTTTATCCGAGCGCTTTGGTGAATGCCTGGTACTCGCGCTCGCCGTAGCAATAAACGCGGATGTCGGTCAGGCTCTTGGCCGGGAAGGTGCGCAGGGTGTCTGCTGCAATTTTCACCGCCTCGTTCAGCGGGTATCCGTAGATGCCTGTGCTAATGGAGCAGAACCCAATGCTGTGCAACCCGAGCTTTTCGGCTTCCTCCAGGCAGCTGCGGTATGCGCTGCGCAAGAGCTCGGCATCGCGCGGTCTGCCTGCGTAAATGGGGCCGACCGCGTGGATGACATATTTGGCCTTGAGCTTGAATCCGGGCGTGGATACGGCCTCGCCGGTGGGGCATCCACCGATACGGTCGCAGGCCTGCTGCATGTCGCCCCAGCCCGCCTCCTCGAAGATGGCACCGCAAACTCCGCTACCGCCAGCAAGCTGCGCGTTGGCTGCGTTCACGATGGCATCTGTGTCGGCGTAAACCACGCTGCCGCGCAGGACGCTGATTTTTGCCATGTTGATTACCTCGCTTTCTTCGCGGAGGCTTTCTTCTTGGCCGGAGCCTTGTAAGGCTCGATGGGCTTTCCATCGCCATCGAGGAAGGGGCCGCCGCCCTCGAAGTGGTGGACGAAGGTTCAGAACTTTTCCCAATCCTTGGCATCCTCGGGGTGCATGCCTGCGGGTGCTTTGTATTTCTTAGTTGCCATGGTGTTGCCTCCTTTTGCTCTAATGTATCACTTTGGCTTTAAACTGTCAATGTTTTACACAGTTATGTCGATTTCTAACTTGCCGTTCTTCCATCGGGCTCCGGTCATGCACTGCTTCATGCCTCGGACAAGGACACCCTCGGATTCGGCTTTGTTGGCGGTCATGATGGCCTTGGTGCCCTTGCTGATCTTGTAGTTGAGTCGAATCTCTTTTGCGGTGAAGACATTCGCACTGGCGTCCGTGGAGAAGGAGGTGTATGCGTTATCGCTGAATGTCTGCACCGTTCTGTAGCTTTACAAAAGGAAGGGAAAAAGAGTATAATCTGAACAATCGGCATAGGAAATGTACGGTAAGGCAAGACAGAAACGCACAATATCAGTTGATGCAAGGCGATTGCCATATTTGGCGGGTAAGCTGCATCGGATCACGAAACGGGGATTTACCATGATACGCATCGCAATCGTAGAGGATGATACAGGGTATCGCAGTCAACTCGGAAAGTACATTGATCAGTATCAAAGCGATTTTTCGGAAACGGTCAGTGTATCTGAATTTTCAGACGGATTGGAAATTGTCGAAAAATATAAATCCGAGTATGACATAATCCTGATGGATATCCAAATGAAGCATATGGACGGTATGCAGGCGGCCATGCGCATACGGGATATGGATAAAAATGTCATCATTATATTTATTACAAATTCTGCGCAATTTGCTGTGCAGGGATATAAGGTCGAGGCATTAGACTATGTATTGAAGCCCATTCAATACTTTGCCTTCTCCCAGGTGCTGCATAATGCGGTTAAAAAAGTACATGGAAAATCCAAGTTCTATATACATCTGATACAGGAGAGCAAGATGATCCGGCTGGATGCAGACCAGATACTGTATATTGAAAGCCGCGGACATACAATTATCTACCATACCGAGATCGGTGAGTATGCAGAGAGAGGATCACTGAAAAGCGCCGAGGAAAAGCTCGCGCAGAGGCATTACTATAAGTGCAACAACTGCTATTTGGTAAATCTGGCGCATGTGGAGCGTGTGAATCAGCTGGTCGTAACCGTAAAAGGGCAGGCTCTGCAAATTAGCCGTGCACGGAAGAAAAGCTTTATGGAAGCCCTTGCTGCATATATGGGAGGCGAATAACAGGCGTGATACAGGATATTCCGAAATTGTATACTGCGCTGGCGGAGTGGTTGGCATGTGTGCTGTTTGTAAGGCTGCTGCCCCAGCGTTATAATGCAGCAAAAACGGCCGGGATCCTGGCAGCAGCGCTGCCCTTATTCGGCTTGGTGCAGTGGTTGATCGGCATTGTTCCGCTAAGCCTTTGGATTCCCGGCATGATCGTGGCTTTGGTTTTGATGTACGCTACGATCTGGTTGTGCTGCCGCTTGAACTTTTGTGATACGGGTTTTTGGTGGGCGCTGGCGTTCACGCTGGCAGAGTTTGTTGCATCGCTGGAGTGGCAGCTCTATTCATTCGGCGCATCAAAGATGCCGGGCAGTTGGTGGATACAGGGACTGTTCTTGCTGGCTTTTTATGGCGGCGGCTTTGGCGTTTTTCTGCGACTTGAGCAGAAAAGGCTGAGAGATAAAGCGCCACTGCATATGACAAGGCGTGAAAGCATATCGGCGGCCGTTATAGCGATCGGCACATTTTTAATCAGCAATATCAGCTATGTGACGACCAATACGCCGTTCAGCGGGCGTATGACCACGGAAATATTCTGGATACGAACGCTGGTGGATTTCGCGGGCGTGGCTGTGCTGCTTTCCATGCAGGATAGGTGGCAGGACATGCAGACCCAACACGAATTAACGGCAATCCAGACACTTTTAAAGCGGCAGTATGAGCAATACCGCATCAGTCGTGATAACAGTGAAGCAATCAACCGCAAATACCACGACTTAAAGCATCAGATACAGGTCATTCGGATGGAGTCAGATGCGGCCAGAAGAGAGGAATACCTTTCGCAACTGGAAAAAGGAATGCAGAGCCTGGGTGTGAATCAGCATACCGGAAATGATGTGCTGGATACGATCCTGTCAGATAAGCAACTGTATTGCAGTCAGCATCAGATCACGCTGACGATCGTTGCGGACGGTGCAAGGTTGGATTTTATTGAAACGATGGACATCTGCAGCATATTCGGCAATGCGCTTGACAATGCAATAGAGGGTGTGGAAAAGCTGGCTGACCCGCAGCAGCGCCTTATCCGGGTGGCTGTCTATACGCAGAATGTGTTTTTGATCATCCGGGTGGAAAACTACTGTACAGCGCAACTTTCTGTTGTGGACGGAGAGTATCGCACAACGAAGCATGATAAGGATATGCATGGCTACGGGATAAAAAGCATCCGATATACAGCAGAGAAGTATGGCGGATCGGTTTCGGCAGATTGTTCAGATAACTGGTTCCATCTGAGCGTTCTCCTTCCATTGCCGGAAAAAGCCTGATCCTATACAGAACGGCTGTGCGGTATTGCCTTAGAAATACAGCCGGCCAGCGCGCAGACAAAAACAGTTTTAAGCATGTGGGAGCGGTGCAGAGTTGATCTGCACCGCTTTTTTGTGGAATGCATAAAAGGAAACATATATGCCCGAAAAAAATGTTCGAGAATGCAAGTTGTGCCACTGTGGAGACGGGTTATGCCAAAATCCCCCGAAAAAAGAAGGAGTTGTGCTACACTTAAAACGTAACAGCAGAAAGGAAGGAGGTGAAAACTGTGAACAGACAAGCAGTGAACCCATATTTGCCATCGTGGGAATATATTCCGGATGGGGAACCGCATGTGTTCAATGGTAGAGTGTATGTCTATGGCTCACATGACCGCTTCAACGCACCGATCTTCTGTGTGAATGACTACGTTTGCTGGTCGGCGCCGGTGGAAGATCTTTCCGAATGGCGGTACGAGGGAGTTATCTACCGCAAAAAACAGGACCCCAAAAATCCATTGGGATACCATCTGCTTTTTGCACCGGATGTCTGCCAAGGCCCGGACGGCCGGTACTACCTCTACTATGCGTTTGACTTTTTAGGCATTATGAGCGTGGCGGTCTGCGATACACCTGCGGGAGAATATAAATTTTTGGGTCATATTCACTATGCAGACGGCACACTCTGGGGACGAAGAAGGGGAGATCAGCTTCCGTTTGATCCCGGAGTTTTGGTGGACGATGACGGGCGCGTGTGGCTGTATTCCGGCTTTTATAATGCAGTGCCTGCTATTCTGACAGGTGGACACAAGCTTAGATGCGACGGCGGTACAGTTCTGGAACTTGAAAAAGATATGGTGACGATAAAAACGGAGCCGCGCGTGATTTTCCCTAAAAAAGGGCCGGGAGCTTTTCAAGGACATGAGTTTTTTGAAGCAAGCTCGATACGCAAGGAAGGAAAAACCTATATCTTCGTATACTCCTCTCGTCATAACCATGAGCTATGCTACGCTACCAGCCAAAGCCCTGACAGAGATTTCTCTTACGGCGGCACTCTGGTTAGTCAGGGCGATATCTTCCTGGACAGCAACCTGTCCGAAAAGCACGCAGCTAACTATTTGGGCAATACACATGGCGGGCTGCTCAAGCTAGAGGACAAATGGTATGTTTTCTATCATAGGCAAACCAACCGTCATTCGTATTCCCGGCAGGCTTGTGCCGAGAAGCTTCGGCGTAACGAAAACGGAGCGTTTCTGCAGGCAGAGGTCACAAGCTGCGGCCTAAACGATGGACCCTTAAAGGGAAAAGGCCGTTATGAGGCGCGTATTGCCTGCAACCTCTGGGGGAAGGATGGTACCGGACGCTATGACGGACCTTTTCCGAAATGGCGGCTGCGCAATCACCCCTATTTCACGCAGGACGGGCCGGACAGAGAGGACAGCGGCAATCAGTACATTGCCAATATGCGCGATGGTGCAGTGGCAGGATTCAAGTACTTTGCCTTTAAAGATGCTGCTGAGATAAAGGTACATTGTACCGGCTCTGCAAACGGACGCCTTCAGGTGTCAACCGCACCGGATTTTTCCACGCTGTGTGCCGATATTTTCATAAAAAACGGCAGTCAGGTGGGGGAGAAGGTGTCCCTTACGATCCCTGATGGAACCTATCCATTGTATTTCCGTTTTACGGGTAGTGGGAAAATGAATTTCCACTGGTTTGAATTGCAATAAATACGCTTTAAACCGCATACCCATTTACTTTTGAAGGAGAAAAGAAATGAAAAATAAGAAGAGGCTTGTGCCGTGGCTGATTGCTGCAGTTATCATTGCGGCATTGGCAGTAATAGGGAAAAAACTGTACGATTTGATGTTTGGCGGCTCCCTGGCAGTTACGACCGAGGATTTGAAGAACGGCATTATTGCTTGTAGCCCGGCTATTATCTTTATTGTTGTTGTACTGATCGCGGCGCTCATCGTAGTGGTCGCAGCCGGAAAGCTAAAACAGCCGAAGCGCGCGCTGGTGCGTGCACAGGCCCCGATTGCAATTTTGCTGGCTATCACGCTTTCCGTCAACTGGGTTATTCTCGGCGTAGAATACTCGGTGGTGAACAGTGTTTTTGCTGAGGATGTCAAGGTCTCGGACGAAACAATGGCATCCGGCCGTGCGATTGCAGACCAGATTGCATCCGAGGGCATCGTTCTGCTGAAGAATGATGACAAGGCGCTGCCGTTGAGCGCCGGTACAAAGCTCAACTTGTTTGGCTGGTCGAGCGTTCGCCCGTTGTATGGCGGCACCGGCTCCGGTGACAGTGATACAAGCAATGCGGTTTCTCTGATTGACGGCCTTAAGCATGCGGGCTTTGAAGTCAATGAGGAGCTTGTGAAATTCTATGAGAATTTCCGTACAGAGCGTCCTGTCGGTACGATCCGTCTGCGTGAGATCGGCAGCAAGCGCGGCGATTTCACCGTTCCGGAGCCTACCATTGCAGAGTACGAGAACGCTAACATTTTTGAGGATGCGGTCGCTTACTCGGATACAGCGGTGGTTGTTGTCAGCCGTACCGGCGGCGAGGGCTTTGATGTCCCGCAGAGCATCACCGGCCCGGATGAATACAATGCACAGTACGGCGGGCTCGCACAGTTCTATGATTTTACAACGCAGGCAGAAGACCTCGATGCCGGCAAGAGTTACCTGGAATTAAGTAACCGCGAGATTGCAATGGTAGATCGCGTTTGTAAAGAGTTCAAGAATGTTATCGTTGTGGTCAACTCCTCCAATGCTATGGAGCTTGGCTGGCTGGATCAGTATGACAGCATTAAGGCAGCCGTTCTGTGCGGTGCGCCCGGCGAGCTTGGCTTTGATTCCCTCGGAAAGATCCTGAGCGGTGAAGTGAATCCGTCCGGACATTTGGCGGATACCTATGTTTACGATCTGCTCGCAACCCCCACGGTCAACAACTTCGGCGGCTTTGCGTATGATAACTATGCAGAGGTTACGGGGAGCCAGGACAACCGTGCCATGTTTGTCAACTACTGCGAGGGCATCTATGTTGGCTACAAATTCTATGAAACGGCTGCTGCAGAGGGCCTTATTGATTATGATAAGGTGGTTCAGTATCCGTTCGGCTATGGCTTGAGCTACACTACCTTTGATTCGTCAATTGCAGCTGTCGAGGATGATGGCGAGAAAATCACGCTGGATGTAGCAGTTAAAAATACCGGCGATACAGCAGGAAAATATGTTGCAGAAATTTTCTATGAGCCGCCGTATTATAACGGTGGCATCGAAAAGGCAGCAGCAAATCTTGTGCAGTACGCCAAGACGGAAATCCTGCAGCCCGGCGAAGCACAGACCCTGAAGATCACCTTCCGTTATGAGGATATGGCCTCCTATGATTCGAACGGCATCAAGAGTGCGAATGGTGCGTATGTACTCGAGGCAGGCGACTATAAGATCAATCTCTGCTCGGATTCTCATACGATCCTGGATACCTATGTTGCCAAGGTGGACAAGGACATCATCTATGACGATGCACATGATGGCGCTCGCTCCACAGATCAGGTGGCTGCTACAAACCAGCTCACCTTTGCGCAGGGAGATGTGACCTATCTCAGCCGTGCCGATGGCTTTGCCAACTATGCAGAGGCTACCGCTGCGCCTGCAAACCATAGCCTGAGTGCACAGGCACTGGCAGACTATGCAAGTGCAGCAACCTTTGATGCGGCAAAATACGATGACCCCAATGCTGTGATGCCGACCACCGGGGCGAATAACGGGTTGAAACTTGCTGATCTGACCGGCGTTGCTTACGATGACCCCAAGTGGGAGCAGCTTCTCGATGAACTCACGGTCAATGACTTGTTCAGCCTTACGGCAGACGGTGGTTACCATACCGTTGGTGTTGAATCCATCGGCCTGTCCGCAACGGAGGACTGTGATGGTCCGACCGGTGTACACAGCAACTACAATCCTGCCGCAGGTCCGAGCTATCCTGGTACTGTGATGCTGGCATGCACCTGGAACCAGCCGCTGGCCAAGGCGCGCGGTGAACAGATTGCAAAGGAATGTGCTGAAATCAACTGTGCAGGCTGGTATGCACCTGCAATGAATATCCACCGCAGCGCATTCGGCGGGCGTAACTTTGAATACTATTCCGAGTGCGGCGTTCTCTCCGGGCTGACCGCAGCTGCAGAGGTGTCTGGCGCAACCGAAAATGGTCTGATTTGCTATGTGAAGCATTTTGCCTTCAACGATCAGGACAACTATCGTCAGAATAACATCTGCACATGGCTGAATGAACAGTCTGCCCGCGAAATTTACCTCAAGGCGTTTGAACAGCCGATCAAGGCAGGCGGCATGGGCGTTATGACCTCTATGAATGCGGTCGGTCCTGTCTGGGCCGGTGGCTGTAAGGCTCTTTTGACGAACATTCTGCGTGATGAATGGGGCTTCCATGGCGCTGTCATTACAGACGCAGTCGTCAGCGCATGGTATATGGACGGTAATCTGGCAATTCGTACCGGCGGCACGAAGATGCTGGCGTTTAACATTACGAATGAGTTCTACCGTGATTTGAACTCTGTCGGTACGGTAACGGCTATGCGCAATGCGGCGCACGGCACGCTGTATGCATTGGCAAACTCCTTCGCTGTGACGCGTGTGGTATCTGTGCCGAAGTGGGTAAAGACGACCTACGCAGTGGATGCAGTTGTTGCAATCATCCTTGTCGCTTGGGAAATCTGCGCAATCCGCAAATACCGCAAGGCAAAAAAAGAGGACGAGGATACTGAGCAATAAGATGTCTTATGAAAGATAAAAGGAATACAGCAAAAACAGCCAATCAGGATATAATGCAGTGGATCCGTGAGGGTGGCTTGTTCGTAATTGTATGCAACCTCATTACGGTGTTTAAGTACATATTGCTGCAGTTCCTGCCTGCTGCTTTTGCAAATATGCCCAAGGTGGATTTTGGCTGGCCGGGAATCGAAGTGACCATGCTGGGAGCAACCTTCAAATGGAACATTTTGGGCTATGACGCAGAACATGGTGGTTTGCCTTATTTTTGCGCTTATATGATAGCCATGATACTGGGTGAGGTAATCAATTTCCCAATACAAAGAAATGTCGTTTTCCGCAGCAAGGGGAATCTTACCCGGCAGATCGTTTGGTATGCGGTTGCATTTTGCGTAATAACCTGTATTGTAAATTCTATAAACTGCATTTGGGTCGCAACAGCTGCGCGATATGTGCCGGATTTTATTTACAATATTGGTACAACGGTATTGAACGGCGGTGTTTCCATGGTAATCTTCTTTTTCGTCAACAAGGTCATTTTCCCAACCAGCGATTAAGACGACGTCTCTTATCTTCTACAGGAATCACCTGAGCGCAGTGATGATGCGTTTGCCCGCTCAGAAAGCGTAAAACACGCCCGGACAGTTTGCACTTGTGCAGCTGTCCGGGCGTGTTGTTGTTTTTTGCAAGACCGCCAAAAGCAAGCGGCTGAAACTGCGCAATACTGCTTGTGTGAGGAAGGCACTCGGCGTGCTGCTGTGCCGGTCACAGGCGGATCATCCAGCTGCATCTTCTGAACATAACAAGCGAGACGGCCAAGCGGAAAATCTCCTCCTGTGTAAGCAGTGTATATAAAGCAAAAGTTGACTTTTGTGCTGATTTCGAATACGATATAGGCACAAAAGTATGGTGGTACCAGTGGTGAATATAAGTAGCTCGGCACAGGTGCAGGAGATTCTGACCCGCGCAGCTTGCGGAGCATTCGCCAATGGTGGGGAGGCGGCAGAATGAATTCTTTTTCGGTAGAGCAAAAAAGGGTAGATGTATTCGAAAGTGCCGCGCCAAACAAGCCGGTGATTTATCTGAATACCTATGGGCGCGAGGGAGCGCAGATCGTTCGGTATTTGACAGACATCGGCTGTCAGGATTTTTCGCTGGTTGCAGTCAGTAAGCTGGAATGGAATCATGATATGGTGCCATGGGATATTCCGCCCATATTCAAAAATGGTGCATCATATACCAGCGGAGCCGATGAGTACCTGCGCCTTCTGATAAACCAAATTATACCGAAAGCAGAAAGTCTGTTGCAGGGAACCCCCTCCTGGCGGGGAATTGCGGGATATTCACTGGCCGGACTGTTTGCACTGTATTCTATTTATCAGACGGACGCCTTTTCGCGAGTTGCGAGTGTCTCCGGCTCGCTGTGGTTTCCGGGAATTAAAGAGTATGTCGTTTCCCGTACACCCGTGAAAAAACCTGCCGATATCTTCTTTTCGCTGGGCGACCGGGAGTGCCGCACCCAGAATTCGCTTCTAAGATGTGTTCAGCAGAATACCGAATCCATCGAAAGATATTACCACGAGCAGGGAATAGATACGACCTTCCAATTAAATCCCGGCAATCACTTTAAAGATGTGGTACAGCGAACAGCGGCAGGACTTCAGTGGCTATTGAGCAGAGAATATGACCCATGAAAGATGCAGCATAATGGGATGTAAAGTTTTGTGGGCGCGGCATACTACATGACATATGTATCGCAAGAGACATCGTAGAAAATTTGCGAAGTTTTGTGCACTGATTAGTTAGCTCAAACAGCTATTCCGTAATCTAAATTGCTTATAAAAGAATCACCACACAATTCTAAGAGCCGCTGCGGCTGTGTTTAGAATTATGTGGTGATGTTTTTATCCAGCTAACGCCCACGCGCCCATAAGAACCGTCACAAACAGGATGTTGGAAACTGTGAACAACGCAAAATACCGGCCTTTTTGTAACGGCAACTCCCTTGCAATTTCGCGATACGAGATCAGGCTGGCCATTGAGGCAATCAGCGTGCCAAGGCCGCCAAGATTTGTGCCGATGATCAGGGAGCGGATATTCTCTGTAAATCCCGAAAGCAGGATCGCCGCAGGCACATTGCTGGTTACCTGTGAGGCAAGCACAGAAACCCATACCTCGTGGCCGGTAAGAATATGCTGCAGCCATCCGGAAAAGGCGGCAAAACGCCCCAGATTGCCAATAAAGATAAAGAGCGCAACAAAGGTAAGGATCAGCGAATAGTCCACACGGCATAATGTGTTCCGGTCTGCCAAAAGCACACAGGCCAGAACCGCAGCAAACGCGATACCATAGGGCAGAACACGCAGTACCACCAACAGACAGAGCACGAATAAAATACTGTACAGCGATAATAGTGCCTTGTTCGGGCTTGCAGCAGCCGCAGAATGAGCCATGGAGATCTTTGCGCCACGGCGGCACAGCCCCACCGCCCATAGCGCAAGAAGTGCCAGCGACAGGATGGAGTAGGGGAGCATCAGCAAAACAAAAGAACCCATATCCATTCCGCTTTTTCCATACAGGTACAGGTTTTGCGGATTACCAAGAGGTGTTAGCATACTGCCGAGGTTTGCGGCTATCGTCTGCATGCAGACGATGGGAAGCAGCAGCTTATCCCGAACGGCAGCATCCAAGCTGTTTACAACAACAAATGTGAACGGAACAAAGGTAAGCAGCGATACATCATTAGTGATCACCATGCTTGAGAAAAAGCACAGCCCCACCAGAACAGCGGTCAGCTGAAGCGTTGTGCGGGTATGGGACAGCAGCGCGCGCCCAAGCCGATCGAAAACGCCCTGCCCCCGCAGCCCGGCCATGACGGTCATGAGTGAGAACAGGATCGCAAGCGTGCGAAAATCAATATAACCAAGATATTCTGCATCCGGAAGAACGAAGCAGGATGAAACCAAAGCCAGACAGGCAGCAATGCTTAGAACAGGCTCTTTTTGAAAAACGCGTTTTATCGCCATGGCAGGAAGCTCTTTTCCGTAAAGGCAATACCGCACAATTCCCGCCTAACGGCTCAAGCACCGCTCCGGCGGCTGCG
>OBIA01000460.1_pt1 | contig 26935 bp, 28 predicted proteins | sample 1519911 | NCBI WGS metagenome assembly OBIA01 (sample SAMN04209236, study PRJEB22552) | human gut metagenome | biome: gut; material: feces | host: Homo sapiens | place: USA: Oklahoma | reverse complement strand
CTCTCCGGCATTGCTTGCGCAATGCCACCTCTCCCAAAGGGAGAGGCAAGAGCCTGACCGCAACATTCTTGGCTCTCCCTCTGGGAGAGCTGTCACCGCAGGTGACTGAGAGGGCGAGGATGCTACACAGGAGCGAATTTATGCAGCAATATCTGGAAGCCGGAAAAGTTGTTACCACCCACGGTGTGCGCGGGGAAATGAAGCTGGAGCTTTGGTGCGACGGGGTGGATTTTTTGAAAAAAGTGGGCCGCCTGTACCCGTCGGCACAGGGCGGCAAGGCGTATAAGATCCTTTCCATCCGTCCGCAGGGGCAGATGGCGCTGCTCCAGCTGGAAGGGGTCAGCGATATGGACGCTGCCCGGGCGCTGCGCGGGCAGGTGTTCTACTTTGACCGCAACGATGCCACCCTGCCCGCAGGCCGGTGGTATGTGGCAGACCTCATCGGGTGCGAGGTGCGGGACGCCGACACCGGCAAGGTGTACGGCGTGGTGACCAGCGTAGACCACCCGGGTGCGCAGGATATCTACACCGTTAAGGCACCCGGCGGCAAGGAGTATATGTTCCCCGGGGTGGATGCTTTTTTGAAAGAGCGCAACCCGCCGGAGGGGTATATCCTTGTTACCCCCATCCCCGGTCTGCTGGATGACGATTTTGACAGCGAGCGGGAGGAGGAGTAAGCCATGGGAATGCGTGTGGACATCGTGACTTTGTTCCCGGAGATGTGCCAGCAGGTGCTGGACGCCAGCATCATCGGCCGGGCGGCAAAGCGGGGCTATATTGAGACCCACTGCCACCAGATCCGGGATTATACCCTGAACAAGCAGAAGCAGACCGACGATTACCCCTACGGCGGCGGCTGCGGCATGGTGCTGTACGCCCAGCCCATCGCGGACTGCCTGCGGGCGGTGCAGCGCGAGGTGGCCGAGCAGGGACGCCCCGCCCCGCATATCGTGTTCCTGACGGCGGGCGGGCAGCGCTACACCGAGGAGCACGCAAAGCGCTTGGCACAGTACGACAACCTGACGCTGGTCTGCGGCCACTACGAGGGCATTGACGAGCGTGTCATCGATGCTTTTGCGGACGAGGAGATCTCCATTGGTGATTATATCCTGACCGGTGGCGAGCTTGCCAGCCTTGTGGTGGCAGACAGCGTGCTGCGCCTGAAGCCCGGCGTACTGGCCGAGCAGAAGGGCTACGAGGAGGAAAGCTACTGGGACGGTCTGCTGGAATACCCCCAGTACACCCGCCCCGAGGTGTGGGAAGGCCGCGCCGTGCCCGAGGTGCTGCTGGGCGGCGACCACGCAAAAATCGACGCATGGCGCGGTGAGCAGAGCCGCACCCGCACCCGTCTGCGCCGCCCGGAGCTGTACGAGCAGTGGTGCACGAGCCACCCCATTGCCGAAGTGCCCAAGTGGAAGCGTGGCGAGAATGTCCGGCTGGTAAAGACCGCTGAACAGTTTGCCGCCGCCGCAAAGCTGTTTGCCGAGGGACGGCAGGCTGTCTGTGCCGATAACTGGACGCCGGAATACTGCCGCACTCTGACCGAGCCGCAGTTTTTGCTGCAATTGCAGCAGGAAAAGGCGGCGGGCTGGGTGTGCTACCTGCACACCACCAAGGACGTGCCGGACGGCATGGTGTGCGTCAGCCATAAGGCGGGGCATATCGAGCACCTGTTCGTCACGGAAAAAGCCCGGGGCAAGGGCATTGGCGCAAAGCTGCTGGATTTTGCCCGCAAAAAGCTGCCGGAGCACGCACACCCGGTGCTGAGTGTTCTGAACACCAACACCCGCGCCATTGCGCTGTATACCCGCATGGGCTGGCAGCTGGACGGCAGCACCAGTCTGGAATTTGACCCGCAGCAATACCCCACTGTGACGCGTAAATGCGCACTGGTGCAGATGCGCTACGCAGGCCCTGCGCAGGAGTGAGCCGGCACCGGAAATGTCGGTGAAAATACACAAAATTCAGAGGAAAACTCCCCGGCGGTCTAAAAGTTGTTGAAAACTTTTGTATTACCCCTCTAACCTTCGGGGTATAATTTTATTGTCTTTGTACAAAACCTGAAAAATGCTCTCGGTTTCATTGGGAAAACCGCCAAAAATGCAAAAGGGGACTGTACAACCGTTTCGACTTGCGCTAAAATGAGTGTAACACAACAGGCACACTATGCTTTTGTACACCAAAACGATATTAGATAGGAGCGCTTTACTATGTACGTAAAAGAAGTTACCGTTGAAAATCAGGTTGGTCTGCACGCTCGTCCGGCTACCTTCTTTATCCAGAAGGCAAACGAGTTCAAGTCTTCCATCTGGGTCGAAAAGGAAGAACGCCGCGTGAACGCAAAGAGCCTGCTGGGCGTTCTGTCTCTGGGTATCGTTGGCGGCACTACCATCCGCATCATCGCTGACGGCGCTGATGAGCAGGCTGCCGTGGACGGCCTGATCAAGCTGGTGGAGTCCGGCTTTGCAGAGTAAGTCTGTATCACAAGCAACAGAAAGCGGCGGGGGCTCCCTGCCGCTTTTTTGGTACGAATTTTTACCGGGAGCAAAGGGCTTTCTATTGCAGGACGCCCCATCCCACAAATACGGAGGAAGGTGCTGCATGACCAAGGCCGAGCTCTATCAAAAAGCCTGTATGCTGCCGCTGCTGCCCGGGGTGTATATCATCCGGGATAAAAGCGACACCATCATCTATATCGGCAAGGCCAAGCGCCTGCGCATCCGGGTAAGCCAGTATTTCCGCGAGGGCGTGCCCCACGATAACAAGGTCAGCCAGATGATCGCCCATGCCTACGCCTTTGACGTTATCGTCTGTCAGAGCGAGTTCGAGGCACTGGTGCTGGAAGCCAGCCAGATCAAGGCGCACACCCCCAAGTACAACATTCTGCTCAAGGATGACAAGGGTTACAGCTATATCCGCGTCACCCGGGAGGACTGGCCGCGCCTTTCCTTCACCCTGCAAAAGGAGGAGGACGGGGCGGAGTATATCGGCCCCTACACCTCCAGCTTTGCGGCGCGGCAGATGGCAGAAACGGCCATGGATGCCTTTTTGCTGCCGCGCTGCTCCAAGCGCTTCCCGCAGGAGATCGGCAAAGGGCGCCCCTGCCTGAACGCCCATATCGGCAAGTGCATGGCGGTGTGCAGCGGAAAAATCAGCTGCGAGACCTACAATCAGGCGGTCAAAAACGCGGTGCACCTCATCCGCTACGGCAAAAAGGATATCCTGAAAACCCTCAACGAGCGGATGCAGGAGGCCTCCGACCGGCTGGAATTTGAGACCGCCGCCCTTCTGCGGGATCAGATCAACGCCATCACCAAGCTGACGGCAGGGCAGAAGGTGGTGGTAGACCCGGACGTGGAGATGGACGTGGTGGCGCTGGCGGGTACGCCGGACAGTGTGTGCGCGGCGGTGCTGCGCTTCCGGGAGGGACGGCTGACCGACAAGCGGGAGTTTTTGTTCCACGATACCTCGGATATCGATGCGGTGCGGGAGGAATTTCTGCCCCGGTACTATCTGGACGATGAGCAGATTCCGAAAATTATCGCGGTGGACGCACTGCCGCCGGATGTGGAAGCTTTGCAGCAGGCGCTGAACCAGAAGCGGGGCAGCGAGGTGCAGCTGTATGTGCCCCAGCGGGGCGATAAGGCGCATCTGGTGGAGATGGCACACACCAACGCGGTGGAGCGTCTGGCGCGGGAGAGCGGCCGCTACGCCCGGGAGGAAAAGCTGCTGGACGAGCTGGCACAGGTGCTGGGGCTTTCAAAGCCGCCCCGCGCTATTGAAAGCTACGATATCTCCAACTGGGGCGATGGCAGCAGCGTCTGCGGCATGGTCACCTTCAAGGACGGCAAGCCCTTCAAGGCGGGCTACCGCAAGTTCAAGATGAAGACCGTGGCGGGCACGGACGACTACGCTTCTCTGGCAGAGACTGTTTCCCGCCGGGCGGCAGAGTACGAAAAATACGCTGCACAGGCAGAAAACGGACAGCCAAGCGGCAACTGGTTCGGACAGAAGCCGGATCTTTTGCTGATGGACGGCGGCAGGGGACAGGTGAGCGCCGCAAAGGAAGCGCTTGCCGGTACGGCACTGGCAGATGTGCCGCTGTACGGCATGGTAAAGGATGACCACCACCGCACCCGCGCCATCGTGGACAGCGACGGGCGGGAAATCGCTATCAACATGAACCGCGGCACCTTTACCTTCATCACTGCCATTCAGGACGAGACCCACCGCTTTGCCAACGCCTACCGCAAGCAGCAGATGAAGCAAAAAAGCTACTCCTCCACCCTGACCGAGGTGCCGGGTGTAGGCCCCAAAACGGCCAAAGCCCTGCTGGTGCAGTTCAAGAGCGTGGGCGCGGTGAAGGACGCCACCCCCGACCAGCTGGAAAACACCCCCGGCGTGGGCAGGCAGCTGGCACAGACCATCTACGAGTATTTTCATCAGGTATAAACACAAAACCGCCCCTCTTCGCTGGCGCAAAGCCATGGAAGAGGGGCGATTTCTGTTATGCGGGGCGTTGTTCGTCAACGTTTAGATAAATCAGCCCTTTGGCGTAAAGATTCAGGATGCCGTTGGAACCGGAAGAGGTATAGCGTTTATCATATTCCTTATTGCCGATGCGTACAACGTTATCCGTGCGGGCATCGGTCGTGTAGTCGGCGGGGTCGCCATCCAGATGCAGTTGGATGCAGCGGGTTGCGGTGATGTTGGCGTATTCCGCAACGGAAAGGTGATCGATCACGCATCCCCCAGCAGGAAGCTCGACCAGCAGGTCGCGGGTCACGGTCAGGTTTTCGGCACGCAGACCGCCATTGGTCAGCGCAACATTCAGCGTTTTCAGCTGCATGGGCGCAAGGCGGACATCGCCGGTCTCCAAGCTGATGAGCAGCCGGGTGAGGGCGTCTGCCGGAATGGTGACGGTGAGCATGGCTTCGGGGGCATCCTCGGCTACCTGCCAGTTTTCCGGCATTTCAAAGGTCAGGGTAGTACGGCCATCCCCGCCGGTGGTGCGCAGAACCGGAGAATGCGGGAAGTTGTCGAACTGGAATGTGGCGTATTTGTCCGAGGTGAGGGACGGATCGGTGACAAAGGTCACAGAGCCGTAGTTCAGGCTGAGCTTCAGTTCCTGATCCAGCTTTTCCAGCGGGATCTGCAGGGTGCTTTCCCCAAGGTCATCGGCAGGAATGGTGAGGGGCACGGTATCAGCCGGGACAGCGAGGTAGCTGCTGCTGGTCTGCTCCGGGACAGAACTGCTGTCCGCTGCCGAGGACGCAGGCTCGACCGGCTGCACCGGGGTGGTTTTGGAATGCTGGAAGAAAAAGCAGGCCAGCACCAGCACCGCCAGCCCGCCGCCCAGCACCATGCGCCAGCGGGAACGCGGCTTGCGGGCAGGGGATGCCGGGGCGGCAGAACTGCCTGCCGGGGTCTGTTCGTCCAGAATTTTGCGGGCGACCTCCTCGGGGCTGCCCAGCTCCGCAATGGCGCGGGCTTCGTTCTCCGGCCCGGCGGCATCCAGATAATCTTCGTAATAACTCAAAGCGTCCTTGCGCTCGGACTCCGGCAAGGGAGCCAGAAGCTGCTCCAGCGCAGCAAGAAATGCAGTACGGGTCATAGATCATTCCACCTCTCTGAAAAATGTGTCAATGGAAGAACGGTAGCGGTTCCACTCCTGCGCGTAGGCGGCAAGCTGCGCCCGCCCGGCGGAGGTGATCTGATAATAGCGGCGGTTGCGGCCATTGAAGGGCGCATCGTAGACCGCGAGCAGCTGGTCTTTCTGCAGCCGGCGCAGCACCGGGTACAGGGTGGATTCGCTTAGTTCCAGCGTGTGGGTGACCTGTTGGGTGATCTTGTAGCCGTAGGTACCTTCCGGCTCCTGCGCCACCACGGACAGCACAATGGCGTCCAGCAGCGCGGCACTGATGGGAAAACTCATGCAGGAACAGCCTCCTTTCGATATGGTGTGTTTCTATAATATTATATATCATATAATATTGTGCAAGTCAATAGAAAGACATAAAAAACACCGCTGCGGGTTTTCCACAGCGGTGCAAGGTTACATATAAAATTAGTTTTCAGAGGAAATATCCTGTCCGAAATACTTCTCGCTCAGGGTCTTTAAGGTGCCGTCGGCGCGCAGAGCTTCAATAGCGGTGTTCAGCGCGTCCAGATAGGCGGTGTCCTCGCTCTTGAGCACCGGGATGGCCACATGAGAGGCCTCGGCGGTCTGTGCCACCAGCTTGAAGTCTGCGTCTGGGTGGACATTCAGGTAATCGTAGAAGGAAACGTCCGCGTTCAGGGTGGCGTCAATGCGGCCTGCTGTCAGCAGCTGGATGGTTTCTTCCAGCGTGTCGATACCCTGCACGGTAGCACCGTAGCTTTCGGCCAGTTCCATGTAGGTGGAAGCCAGACTGTTGGCGGTGGTCTTGCCCTTCAGGTCCTCAAAGCTGGTAATGTCGGTATTGTCCTTGCGTACAGCCAGCGCAGTGTGGATGTAGCCGTAGGGGGTGGTGAAAGCGTAGGTCTTGGCGCGTTCTTCGGTCACCTCCACGCCGTTGCACACCATGTCGTAGCGGCCTGCGTCCAGACCGGCAAACAGGCTGTCCCAGTCGCTCTCCACATACTCCGGCTCCACGCCCAACTTTTCGGCAATGGCGCGGGATACCTCCACGTCGTAGCCCACCAGCGTGTCGGAGGAATCGTGGTAGCTCCACGGCTGCCATGCGCCCTCCAGCGCTACCACCAGCTTGCCGCTCTTCTGGATGCTGTCCAGCTTATTCAGCGGTGCGGAACTGGCGGTGCTGGAGGCAGTGTCCTTGGAGGAGCAGCCGGTCATGGATAGCACCCCGGCTGCGGCCATAACACCCATCAGAGAAATAAAGGTTCTGCGTTTCATAAGTAAAAATTCCTTTCTGTCGTGAAAAAATGCAAAAAGAGAAGTGGTTTTATTCCGTATGGGCGATCCTGCGCAGGAAAGCCCGGGTGCGCTCCTCCTTGGGGGATGCAAAGAACTGCTGAGAGGGTGCCTGCTCCACCACCACGCCGTTTTCCATAAACACGGTCTTGGAGGACACGTTGCGGGCAAAGCCCATCTCGTGAGTGACCACCAGCATGGTCATGCCCTCTTCGGCCAGCTGCCGCATCACGCTGAGCACCTCGCCGGTCAGCTCCGGGTCAAGGGCGCTGGTGGGCTCGTCAAAATAGATGATCTCTGGGTCGGCGGCAAGGGCGCGGGCGATGGCCACCCGCTGCTGCTGCCCGCCGGAAAGCTGGCGGGGGTAGTAGTCGGCGCGGTCGGCAAGGCCTACCTTGGCAAGCATCTTCATGCCGATTTCATCCGCCTGCTCCTTGGGCAGCTTCCGCGCCACAATGAGCCCCTCGGTCACGTTCTGCAGGGCGGTCTTGTTGCGGAACAGGTTGTAGTTCTGGAACACAAAGGCGGTCTTTTTGCGCAGCCGGGCAATGTCGGCGCGGCTGGCATGGGCAAGGTCGAAGCTTTCGCCGTCAAACACCAGCTGCCCGGCATCGGCAGTTTCCAAAAAGTTCAAGCAGCGCAGCAGGGTGGTCTTGCCGGAGCCGGACGGCCCCAGAATGGCCATCACATCGCCCTTTTCCACGGTCAGGTCTACCCCGCGCAGCACGGGCAGCTCACTGACGACCTTCCGTGCACCGGGGCGGTGAAAAAGGCCGGGCTTTGCGTAGGTGCGGAAGGTTTTTTGCACATTGCGGATCTCTAACATAGCCATAGGTGCGCACCTCCCTTTTACTGGAAGCCGCGGGCGTTGAGCTGACGTTCCAGCAGCGCCTGCAGCTTGGTGATGACGGTACAGAACAGCAGATACACCACGGCCACCTCACAGTAGATGGGCAGGAAGATGTAGGTGCGGGCGGCCACCCGCTGCCCCGCCATGAACAGCTCTGCCACCGTGATATTGGACGCCAGCGAGGTGTCCTTGATCATGCCGATGAGGGAGTTGGACAGCGCAGGCACGGCGGTGCGCAGCGCCTGCGGCAGCACGATGCGGCGCATGATCTGCCACCAGCTCATGCCCACACAGTAACCGGCTTCCAGCTGCCCCTGCGGCACGCTTTCCAGCGCGCCGCGCATGGTCTCGGCGCAGTAAGCACCCTCATTGAAAGCAAAGGCGATGATCGCCGCCGGAAAGGCGTCCAGCATGATGCCCACGCTGGGCAGACCGTAAAAGATGATGAACAGCTGCACCAGCAGCGGCGTGCCCCGGATGACCCAGATATAGAACCGGGCGATCTGCCGCAGCACCGGCACATTGGCGTACTGCACCAGCGCCACCGCCACTGCGATGAGCATGGCAAAAAAGAAGGAGAGAAGGGTCAGCGGAATGGTCATGGTCAGGCCTGCCGTCAGGATGCGGGGCAGCGCCTCCATCAGCACGCTGACCGTGCGGTTAGATAAAAGTGCTTCAAACATCGGTTTGTCCTCAAAACTAAAAAATGCACAAGTCGGCAAAGTTTTTGCCGACTAAAGCAGTATATACCTTAAAGTAGGGTCAAAGTCAAGAGACTGAGTTACAAATCCCTACAAAACCTACCAGAATACTATAGGCAACCCCGCACAATTCCCGCCTGACGGCTTAAGCACCGTTCCGACGGCTGCGGCACGGCATCTGCGTTGCCAAAATGCTCGATAATACACAAAGTATTATCTACGCTTTTGGCTTAGCATCTGCCGCACCTCGCTCGCCGTATCGGCACTTAGAATTATGCGGTATTGCCTATAATAGCATGAAATGCCCCGCAGCGCAAACGGTTTGCACAAAACGCGTGATGTGACCGAAAAATTGCATAAACTTGTTAAATATTTGTGCAATGCGGCAGATGCTTGACGCTGTGGGTGCTTTCGTGTACAATGAACATAACAGTGCGCAGCTGCGGGGCAACGGCCCGGCGCGGCGCAAATCCACCGGCAGGAGCTCCTGCCCGGTGCAGACACGGAGGATACGAACGTGAAAAAGTTTAGTATTGGTGTTCTGGGTGCAGGCACCTGGGGCATGGCTCTGGCACGGATGCTGACCGTCAGCGGCAACGATGTGCAGGTGTGGTCGGCCATTGAGGCCGAGGTGGACAACCTTTCCGCCACCCGGGTACACCCCAATCTGCCGGGGATGGTCATCCCGCAGGAACTGCGTTTTACCAAAAGCATAGAGGAAGTGTGCACCGGCAAGGACGTGCTGCTGTTTGCAGTGCCGTCGGTGTTCGTGCGCTCCACGGCAGCCAAGGCGCGGCCTTATATCCGCTCCGGCCAGATCATCGTGGATGTGGCAAAGGGCATTGAGCCCGATACCTTATATACCATGACCGAGATCCTTGCCGACGAGCTGAGCCACGAGAACGGCCCCCGTGCGGTGCGTCTGGTGGCGCTCAGCGGCCCCACCCACGCCGAGGAGGTGGCGCTGGATCTGCCCACCACCATCGTTTCCGCCAGCCCGGATCTGGAGGCTGCCGAGGTAGTGCAGGAGGTGTTCAGCAACACCTGTATGCGCGTGTACACCAACACTGATATCAAGGGTGTGGAACTGAGCGGTGCCATGAAGAACGTTATCGCGCTGGGCGTTGGCATCTCCACCGGCCTTGGCTACGGCGATAACGCCCGCGCCGCCCTGATCACCCGCGGCATTGCCGAGATCGCCCGGCTGGGCGTGGCGATGGGCTGCAATGTCCAGACCTTTGCGGGTCTGGCCGGCATCGGCGACCTGATCGTTACCGCCACCAGTATGCACAGCCGCAACAACCGCGCCGGTATCCTGATCGGCAAGGGCGAAAGCCCGGAGCAGGCCGTGAAGGAGGTAGGCATGGTGGTGGAGGGCATCAACGCCCTGCCCGCCGCTATGGAACTGGCGGAGAAGTACCATGTGGAAATGCCCATCGCCCAGACGGTGAACGCCATCGTCAAGGAGGGCATGAGCGCCAGCGACGCGCTGCGCAACCTGATGTCCCGCGACCGCAAGAGCGAGATGCCGCAGGGCTATGAGAGCGTGTGAACCTGAAGGGTTTTGTTGCACAAGGTCAGCGTCCTCGCCCTCTCAGTCATCGCTGCGCGATGCCAGCTCCCCCAAAGTGGGAGCCTTTGGCAGTCCACGCGAAGTTTATCTTTTTGCCAAGGGCTCTCCCTTTGGGAGAGCTGTCAAGGCCGATAGGCATTGACTGAGAGGGCGAGCCATCTGAAAACAAAAGCATCTGCAAAAAAGTTCGCTGATTTTCTGAAAATTCAGAAGCGAATGTTGCGGATGCTTTTTTGTTTTGCATGATTTTGCCTTTTTACAGATGGATGGGATGGTTGCCACTGTGCAGCAAAATTATTAAAACTTTTTACAGAAATCACAAAGTAATTTTTGACTATCTTTTCAAAAGTTCTTATATGCCGGTATAGCCTATTGTTACAGGCTTTTCCGGCATTTTTCGTTATGGAAGATATTCTCAAATCTTCTTATATCCCCGTATGTTTTGGTGTTCAAAAGTAGTATGTGGAGTAGTAAATTCTCCGTTTACTACTTATGCAATCAGCCGCTTCATTTCTGTTATCGACGTTTCGGAAGTCGTATGCGCGTAATAGTTCAGCGTCATATTGATGTTGGAATGTCCCATGATGTACTGCAATGCCTTTGGGTTCATTCCTGCATTTGCTAACGTGGTGCAGAATGTGTGGCGTAAGGTGTGCGGTGTCATTACCTTTGGCAATGCTACCTTTTGCGTTTTGTTGTATTTCCTTACAAGCCCCCGGAACATACTTTCATAGTTGACTGCTACTTTTGGCAAGCCGTTCCGGTTAAGGAACAGAAACTTTGTGTAGCCCTCCAAAATAACAGGCTGTGCATATTTCCGTTTGTTCAGCACCCGTTGAAATGCTTCCAACACTTTTTCACTCATAGGAATAACCCGGTTGCCGCTTTTTGTCTTAGGCGTTTCCACATAGTAGCCCACGTCTGCAATCTTCAAAAGTTGGTGGTCTACATTGATAAGCTGTTTGTCTAAGTCAATGTCAGCTTCCGTCAGTCCGCAGAGTTCCGAAATGCGAAGCCCTGTCCCTAACAGTATGATAATCTCGTCGTAGTATTTCTGATAGACTTTATCATGCTGCACAAAGGACAGAAAAGCCGCTTCCTGCGTAGGGGATAGAGGTTCCTTTGGTTCCGTATCATCTTCAAGGACTGTGTTCAACTGGAAGTCAAATGGATTTTTACGAATACAATCGTCCTGTATGGCTGTGTAAAAGGCAGCTTTTAAGGAACGCTTGTGGTTGTTGATAGTCTTGAAGCCGTAACCTTTTTCTTTCATGCGTAACGCCCATTCCTTTGCGTCGGAGAGCTTCACATTTTCAATCCGGCAGGCTCCAAGTTTATCCTCCTGCAAAATCCGCATGAGCTGTTTTCGCCCCTGCTTTGTACCATGCCGCACATTTGCCCGGTGGCGTATCTGCTTTGCGTAGAGTTGGCAGACCGTCATTTTCTTTCCGATATGGTCGATACCGTCGTCAAGGTCTTTTTGGATTTCTTTCTCTTTTTCCCTCAACGCTATATCGTCGCGCTTTCCTGCCGGGGTTTTGTCCGTAGGCACTAACTTCCAAGAATAAACAAACTGCGGTTTCCCAAAGGTATCTATATATTTGTAGGCATATCTCCCGTCTTTTCTCTGGCTCTCTCCGGTGCGGAGAATACGATTTTTATTATCCCGTCTTTTTTCCGACATCGTTATGCTCCTTTCCATAATGGAAAGAGCCTTGATATGCTTGACTATATTGTACCACATTCAAGGCTCGATTTCACTATCAGATTGCGTCCACCGTATCAATCATTTTTTCAAACTGCTTACGCTTAATCTGAATACGGTTTCCGTTCATCATTACCCAGTCCGGGACGGGATTTTCTTCTGCCAGTTTCCGCAGCTTGCTTTCTCCGATACGGAAATATTTTGCTGCTTCTTCTATGGTAAGAGTGTACTTTTCCCAAATCGGCACGTCGTTATTGTTCAATTTGTCGTCCCCCTTTCTTAATGGGTCAAAAGTCAATCTGTAACATAGGCTTTAATCGGACGGCTATTAGCGTAACCTCATGGGACTTGCACCCCTCCGGCGGTCTGCCGAAGCCCTACCCATTGCCTGCGACGCTTCTAACGCTCGGACTATGGCTGTAAGGAAGTATCATTATGTATTTTGTGCGTTATCGCCCGCAGGGTGCTATCCCTGCTTTACGGTGTGGTATTTCTCGCTCGCTTTTCGGTTAAGAAAAAGGTCATGGCGTACCCACCGCATGGCTCGGCACAAAAGGAACGTATCCGATTTGCCTTATACTGCGTCGCCGTTCTATTGCGCCGCTTTCTTTGTCAAAGAGCAGAGGGCTGTCCTGCGATATGGAACGGAAAAGGGGGAAGCGTTCCAATACCGCGTTGGTTTATTCAGCCCTAAATGTGAGGATTGCCCTCATTAGTTTTGCTTGCAACCTTTCGCGTATTTCTTCGTCTACTCCAAAATAAACATTTCCTCGCTCATCATAGAGCTTCCGCATGGAAAGACTTGCTATGTAGCCGCTGAAATGCTGCAATACAATCTTCATTGCGTCCGGGTCGCCTTTGCTCGCTGCCAAAATAACGGGATAGGGAACAAGGGCATTTTCCGGGTAGTCGTTTTGATTACCATTCAATCCATTCATCAGCGTTTTCCTCCAAATATTTTTTTAACTGCTCAAAGGAGCTTGTCCGGCGATACTGTACCGTACTTCTTGAGAGATTGAGCTGCTTTCCGATTTCTATATCAGTTAATCCCTCAAAGTAATACAGCAGTACAATTTTGCGCCGTTCTTCGGGTAAAGCCCGGATAGCTTCAAGCAGCAGTTTTGGGGTTATTTCTTTTCCTGCCATTTGATAAGACGGCTCTACTTCTTCGTCTTGAAAATACTTATCGACGGTATAAAGCTGCCGCTCCTCATGCAAGGCAAGGTCAGAAAAAGCAACTTCCCGAACTCTGCGCCGACGAATTTCTTCATGGGCGTTGCACGCTTCATTGTGCAGCACTGATTTACAGAACTTTTGAAACGCACATTGCTTTTCAAATTCCCTGCGATTAGGTGTCATGGTGTTCACCTCCTTTCTGCCGAAAGGCGGTAGTACCTCCCCTTTTCGCGGGATAATACAGACGACTTTTTGCTTTGCCAAAAAGAGAGCAAAGTTTTTGAAAAATCTTCTGTAAAATGCAAAATGCGCCTGCCTGCAAAGTGCAGACAGACGCATAGGAAATAACAGCAGTATTTAATTGATTTGACAGTTCATACCACTGCCCGGAATATCCCGTTGTAAGGTACAAACTTTTTTTGACAAAAGACTTTCTTTTGCCATATAAGCAAAAGCTATTTTACTCAGCATAACGGCAACCTCCTATATGCCGCCATGCTGATTGCAAGGTCAAATGGGGTCGTCGTTGCTAAATTTATGCAAAAAGAAACGGCGGCTCTAAAATCAAAGCCACCGCTATAAAGGCGCGTGAAAATATATCTGCATTACGACGGCTTTTTTTTCTTTTGCCGTCGTCCGGCAATCATTAGCTTTCGATTTTTTTCTTTCGGGTAAAAATAAATATTCCCATAAAAAGCATTAGTCCAAATGAAATTATACTGCTAATGCAGCCACCGATTGTTGCCTGTTTTGCCAATTCATAATATGTAGAACTATCCGAAAAATACATAGATAAACGATAGGCAAAACTCCCCGGAATAACATATCCAAATTCACTTCCAATAAAGAAGCAGGACACAAATCCATAAATTACGCCTATAACACTCGTTACAATGATATTTCTGCTTATATTGATGATAATTGCTGCTATGCAAGTTGTAATCAGAATAACAATTATAGCTTCTAATGCAAATCCTACGGTTAAGGATAAAATTTCTTGAATATCAACAGAAACTTTTCCTGCGATTTTCAGCATTAAAATCAAAATATGAAACAGGCATATTAGCGAGGCGGCAAATACAATCTCAATAACAAATCCGACGATAATTTTTGCACTGAATAACTGTTGTTTTGAATATCCGTAAGTAATCCAGTTTATATAGGTTTTATTTTTATATTCTTGATAAAAAAGCGAACCTGTCAAAATAACAATTACCATAGGGAAAAACATGGAAAATTGATTATTCATAAAGAAAAATAAATCACTTACGGTTTTTGTACTATTGTTAAAGACAGCCCCCACTCCGCCAGTTAAAACAGGTAGCCATGAAAGGAGAAGTAAAAATAATACAAACCATTCACGTTTCAATTTAGTAAATTCGTTCTTTATTAAAACTTTCATTGTACTTCCTCCGTAGTTATGGAAGTCATAAGATTTTCATAAAGAACTTCCAATTCTTTCTCATCATATTTGTTTTCAATCATTTCTATAATCTGCCCATTACGGATAAAGATAAGTATATCTGCGATTGCCGCAATTTCTGTGAGATTATGGCTTGATACAATAATACAGTGCTTTGGGGTTTTTAATTTATCACGTAATAATATCCGAATGTCCTTTATCCCCATAGGGTCAAGCCCATTTGTTGGCTCATCTAATAGTAAGTATTTCGCATTTCCTAAAAAAGTGCGGGCAATCCCAAGTCGCTGTCTCATGCCAAGAGAAAGCTGTGAAAAGAGCTTATTTCTTGCTTCCCATAAATTGACTTGTTTCAAAGAATTTTCTATGTCGGGATTTGTAAGCCCAATATAACTTGCATGAAGTTTCAGATTTTCCATGACGGAAAGTTTTGGGTAAAATGCAGGATATTCAATTAAACTTCCAAACTCACTACTTTTAGCGGGATTTTTATCTGAAAGAATTTCGCCTGTATAAGCAGTCAGTCCTAACATAGACTTAAACAATGTGGTTTTGCCTGCGCCATTTGCACCAAGTAGTCCATATATCTTTCCTTGTTCTAAAGAAAGATTGATATTGTGAAGTAGCTTGTTGCTTCCGACACAAAGATTTACATTTTTAATTTGTAACATTGTAGACCTCCATTATTGTGAGATTATAAAAGTCAAAAAAGTTATTGCATAAATACAAAATGTAACACCAAGTAGTTTTCCTTTTTTTTGCAAGCCTTTCATACCGTCGCTTAAAATACCACTGATTGCTGCAATAAAACATACAGCAAGTGCAACAATCGAAATGATTAAGGAAATTTTAGATAACATTTGACCACCTCCCTTGTAATGTATAGTAACAAAGAGAGTTATGATTTTTTTAGGAAAAGTCTAAGAAAAGTCTAAAGATAAAAACAGGGTAGCCATAGCCACCCTGTTTTTATAAAATTGTAAAGGAAATACATATTTCAAATATTTCATTGTGTAAATGTGCAGATATTTCTCCACCCATTTGTGTAATCAGTTTACGCGCGATTGCTAACCCCAGTCCCGTTGTTTTTTTTGTACGAGAACTGTCTGTTGTATAGAAACGGTCAAACAGATGAGGTATATCCTCTTTACAGATTGTATTTGAATGGTTGGAAATACTGATATAATAACACTTTCTTTCAACTGTTGCATGGATTGTATAAACACTATCGCCATGTATTAAAGCGTTATATATGATATTTGAGAAAACCCTAAATAATGCGTCTTTGTCTGCCCAAATCATAGCCGGACTATCGGGAATATCAATAGTAGGGGTAATAGCTTTTATTTCAAAGTCATTATAGTATGTTGCTAAGGCATCTCTTAAAACACTGTTGGCATCTACTAACTGTTTATTTAGTTTTAGTTCATTCGCTTCAATTCTCGCAAATTCAAAAAGCTGGTCAAGCAATATCTTTACTGCCGAAACTCGCTCATTTGCTATTTTTACATATTCTTTCTGTTCAGCGGATAGAGGTTGTTCTAAAAGTAGTTGTATATAGCCATTCGCAGTTGCGAGCGGGGTACGCAAATCGTGGGAAAGGCTTGTGATTGTATCACGAAATAAACTGTCATTTCGTTCAATTTTTATCCCGGTCAATCTATATTTTTTCAAAAGATGATTGATACTAATAGCAAGTTCTTCTGTCTGTTTATCCAGTTTTTCTAAGGTTATTTCTGCTTGTGTATCTCTGGAACATAAAAAGTCTATTTGATTTTTGATTTTAGTTATTTGTTGCTTTTGAATAATTACTTTTAATAGTAATATCAAAGATGTAACTACAAGAAAAATACAAAATATACTCATATTATTTATCCCTTTCGTGCTTGCGCAAATCTATTTTTTTGTAAATAACGAATGAACATAATGTAGGGAAAAACACATATCCGGTAATGGTAAGCAATATGAGCGGTAATTGTGGCAGTACTAATCTGATTTCCATTGCATGAGATAACCCTGCTATCCAATAACGATATAGTGAATAGGATAAGTCTAAGGCTGAACTTATTTTTGTAAGATAGAAGTATAATGTCCCCAATAAAAAAATAGAAATTGTGATAACAAGGCTACGATAACGAAATAAGATACTTAGTAGCCAAATAAAAGAAGTATAGCCTATAAAGCATAAAATCTGTAAAAACAGGTAGATACCGATTAGCCCAAACGAGCAATCAATGTAGGATTGTTTTACCCACATAACTAAGATAAAAATATATGCCATAAGAAAATTGAACAGCATATACAGGACAGTGGCAATCCATGAAGAAATTAGTTTACCAAAAAAAATTGATGTTCTTGTAATTCCTTTTGACAAGAAAATCGAACAAGTACCAGTCCGGCTGTTTTCTGTGAAGTAGCAGCCCAAGAATACCGTAATAGGAAGTATTAAACTATAATCTGAAAACAAAAATTGCGTATAATCGTTTAAGGACGCTTTCGGAACAGCCGCAACGGAGTGCTTTATTGTATTGTAATGAAAAGTCAATGCAAGTGCAAAAACAAAAAATGTGGATACTATCAAACATATCTTAAATAAACGATTTTTGCGAATACGAAAAAGCTCTCCTTGTATCATTTTAATCATAGGCTATATTCCTCCTTCCGTTAATTTTAGAAGATATTCTTGTGGCATAGTTCCAGCAATCCAAATTTCTGATACCTCTATTCCGGCGGATACTAATAATGTATTTATCTTAGCAGAATGAGATAAGGGGCAAAATACTCTGATTAAATCATCTTCTAAAACCTCATATTGCGGGAACTCTTTTTCTAATAAAGGAATTGCAGAAAGTAATTGTGGCGTTCTTATTTTGATACAGCGTTTGCACTCACTGTCTAATTTTTCTGGAGTGAGTTCTATTAAGAAACGCCCATTTTTAAGAACTCCATATTTTGTTGCAATTCGGGAAGCAAGCTCATAATTATGTCCTGTCAACAAAAAAGTGATATTATTATTCTTATTCAGATAAGATATGATTGAAATAAGTTGTTCACTTTCTTGAGTATCGAGTCCTCCAAATGGGTCGTCTATAAAAACCAAATCAGGATTTCCCAAAAGAGCAATCCACAAATTTAGTTTTCGTTGGATAAAGGAAGATAAATGACGAACAGGTTTCTTTTCTTTCAGATTAAGGTTTAATATATCTGCAAAGTTTTTTTCTAATACCCCAAATGATAAAGAAAAATAATTCATCATATCTGTTATAGTCATTCTGTCAATGTAATATGGACTTTGTGGTACATATCCAATACGCCTTTTCTCTTGTAAAAAATCGGGATTTTCAAAAATTTTAATGCTTCCCTTTTGTGGAGAAATTATACCAAGTATTGATTGTAATATTAAACTTTTGCCGGAGTTATGACTTCCATATAAATAATAAATATCGTTATAATCTATTTGAAAGTCTATGCCAATAATACCAACGCCATTTGGGAAAACATAGGATAAATTTTTCACTTCTAAAACAAGCCCCACACTTCCACCTCTTTCTATTATCGTATATGTATTGTGAATTAAAGATTATAGCTTTATTTATAAGCATTTTCTAAGGATTACTCTGCATTTTAAAGCCCAATCCCCATACTGTCTGTATATACTGCTCATTCGGATTTATCTTAGCAAATTTTTTCCGAAGATTGCTTATGTGGACATTGATTGCATTATCATCTCCGCAAAAAGTTTCATTCCATACACTTTCAAAGATATTATTTTTGGTAAAGACCTTATTAGGGGCAGTCATCAATAACTGTAAAATTAAATATTCATATCTTGTGAGAACAAGGGGAATATCTTTTATTGTCACTTCCATTGTTGCCGGATTAAGCATTAAGTCCTTAAATTTTAATAGGGAGTTATTGCTGCTTCTATGACAGCGACGTAAAATAGCTTCCATTCGCACTAACAGTTCTTTATTATCAAAAGGCTTCGTAATATAATCATCAGCACCGTTTTTTATCAAATCAATTCTACTGTCAATATCCGTTTTTGCAGACACACCAATAATCGGCGTAGTTTGTTTTTTTCTTATTGTTGTCAATACTTCTTCGCCAGATATTCCCGGCAGCATTAAATCAAGTAAAATTAAATCAAAAGTTTCTTTTTCAAGGATTAAAAGTGCTTCACTCCCCGAATAAGCTGTATTAACTCTATATCCGTTTTGAGATAATAGACTTTTTAGCATATCACTTAGTAAAATATCATCTTCAACGATTAGAATTTGTAGTATCTGCTGCATGCTGTTTCCTCCTGTCAATCGGTTTTTCTGCTTTTTTTGGTATCAGCCATATACGGCTGAATTTAGTCGCTCCGGGTATTCTGTTTTCTTCACACAACTTTTGTACTCGTCTTTCAGAAATTCCCCAATTTTCTGCGGCTTCCATGCAAGATATATACTCCATATTTTGACACCCTTTCATCAGAAATTAACTTCGCCAATATTATTATATACGTTCAACCGAACAAATACAAGAAGTGGCGCATAAATAATATGCTCTATTTTAGTCAATACTACGATATGTGTAATCATATCTCAAAGAAAAGAGGAACAGTAAAATGTAACTGGGTGAAATAATTATGAAGCAGAGTAAAGAGAAATTTGATTTTAAGGCTTTCGGACAAGCCATTAAAGCAGCAAGAAAAGCAAAGGGAATATCACGCAATCAGTTAGCCGACACGCTGAATATTGCGCCCCGATATATCGCGTCCATTGAGAACAGCGGGCAGCACCCAAGTTTACAGATTTTGTATGAGCTTGTGACTTTGCTTGACGTATCAGTAGACCAGTTCTTTTTCCCGGAACGAGAACAGGAGAAGTCCACACGCCGCCGTCAGCTCGATACCATGCTTGACACAATGAGCGAAACAGACTTAAAAATCATGTCTGCTACTGCAAAAGGCATAGAGGAAGCCAACAACGACAGGACGGGGGAATAAAGTTCCCTCGTTTTTGTCTGCATAAAGTGATTGAAACGTCGCAGGATTGCGGCGTTTTTCTTTTGCTCTTTTTTGGCATACTGGGAGTTTCGTTGTAGTGATAAGTGAGGAAAAAACTTTCTTAGCAAGCATAGGAAAAGAGTACCCTTTTCCGTATTTTCGCCCTCCCGTCCTGCGGTGCGTCGGTTGAAAATTGCTTGTTGGGAAGTGTCCCAAACCCTCAAAGCGGAAAGGAGCGATTGCATGAACGGACGCAAAAGAAAAGTACAAATCAAATTCTATGTAACAGAGGAAGAAAGGGTGTTGATTGAGCAGAAAATGAAGCTCGTCCCTACCCAAAACATGGCGGCGTATCTTCGCAAGATTGCCATTGACGGCTATATCATTCAGACAGACCATAGCGATATAAAAGCCATGACAGCGGAGATACAGAAAATCGGGGTCAACATCAATCAGATTGCAAAGCGTGTCAATGCGACAGGCAGCGTCTATCAAGAGGACATAGAAGAAATAAAGGGGGTGCTTGCGGAGATATGGCGGTTACAAAGATTAAGCCTATTAAAAGCACGTTGAGCAAAGCCCTTGACTATATCCAAAACCCGGATAAAACAGACGGGAAAACGCTTGTGTCCTCCTTTGGGTGCAGCTATGAAACGGCAGATATTGAGTTTGAATATACCTTATCGCAGGCTCGGCAGAAAGGGAACAACTTAGCCTTTCATCTGATACAATCGTTTGAACCGGGAGAGGTGGACTGTGAGAAAGCCCATGCAATCGGAAAGCAGCTTGCCGACGCAGCAACAAAGGGACAGCACGAATACGTCCTTACCACCCACATAGACAAGGGGCATATCCATAACCACATCATTTTTTGCGCGGTCAACTTTGTTGACTACCATAAGTACAATTCCAATAAGCGCAGCTACTACGGCATACGGAACATGAGCGATAAGCTGTGCCGGGAAAACGGGCTGTCGGTTGTCGTTCCGGGCAAAGGCAGCAAGGGAAAAAGCTATGCAGAATATCAAGCAGAAAAGGTCGGTACAAGTTGGAAAGACAAGCTGAAAATTGCCGTTGATACGCTTATCCCCCAAGTAGCAAGTTTTGAAGAATTGTTGCAGCGGTTACAGGCGGCGGGCTATGAGATAAAGCCGGGAAAATATATCTCCTGCCGCGCTCCCGGACAGGAACGGTTTACCCGCTTAAAAACCCTCGGTGCAGATTATACAGAGGAAGCAATCAAAGAACGGATTGCAGGCAAGCGCACAAAGGCAGCGAAAGCTCCCAAAGAGCAGCGTGGCGTATCGCTGCTTATCGACATTGAAAACAGTATCAAGGCACAAGAGAGCCGGGGCTATGAACAGTGGGCGAAAATCCATAATCTGAAACTGGCGGCAAAGACCATGAATTTCTTGACAGAACATCAGATTGAGCAGTACGCGGATTTAGTCAGCCGGATTGAAGAAATAACTGCGGAAAACGAAAAGACCGCAGACGCATTAAAGAGTGTGGAAAAGCGTCTTGCAGATATGGCGGTGCTGATGAAGCACGTTACCACCTATCAAAAGACAAAACCAGTCTATGAAGCATACCGCAGGGCAAAGGATAAAGACGCATACCGGGCAAAAAATGAAAGCAGTCTGATACTCCATGAAGCGGCGGCAAAGACACTGAAAGCGTCGGGCGTTACCAAGCTCCCCAATCTCGCCGCCATGCAGGAAGAATACGGGAAGCTCCAAGCGCAGAAAGAAGCCCTTTACACTGATTATGGCAAGCTGAAAAAACAGGTCAAGGAATACGACGTTATCAAACAGAACATAGACAGTATTTTAAGACTGGAAAAAGAACCGGAACGGAGCAGGGAAACCGAACGCTTACAGTAGAAATATCTATAAAAGCGTGGTAGGATAAAGATATTCCAATACAGACAGGAGCGTGAAAACATGGCAGACCAAACAATACCCGATTATGAAACCATACGCGCCGCCGTTGCCGGAGAAACATGGGCGGTGGAAAAGGTGCTTATGTGCTACAAGGACGAAATCGACAGGCAGGCAACTGTAAAGAAACGTCAGCCGGACGGAACATTCAAACTGGAAATTGATGAAGATATGCGCCAGTATATCACAATGAAGCTGATAGAAGCCCTCCCCCAATTTCCCCTTGAAGAAATGGAAAGAGAGGAAAAAAGAAATCGGGACAAAAAATCATAAAAAGGTAGACGGGAAGCTGCTGCGGATAGATAAGCAGTTTCGACATTTGAAGCAACGGCAAAAAGAAACTATCAGTACATGGCTTTATGAGGAATACCGCCGCCTTTGGATAGAAAAGGGACAGGAGCCGCATAAACGCAACAACCGGGAAATCGTTGCCGCTGTTATGGAACAGATAGAAGCTGCGGGGATATGGCTGCCGGAACAGGAAGTAACAAAATATTTTTACCGCAGGAAAACCCATTACCGGAACCGGATAGAAAAAGAATTACAGCCGAAGCCGGAAATGCAGGATAAAGACAGTCAGACACAAAAAGAACAGGGTGCAGGAAGCCAGTAATGACCTCCCGCACCCTGTTCTTTTATAGGTACTGATTTTAGAATGTTACGCAGTAGAACCCCGATTTCAAGGGAAAAGGTATTCTGTATCGCCTATGCCAGTTTCACGCCGTTTATGCCCTGTAAATCAAGGCTTTTTTCGCCCTTATTGCGTAACCGCCGCGCGTCGTTTCCTCATGCGTTCCGCTGCCTGTCTGCGGGTAATCCGTTTCCGGCAGTCCGGGCAGTATTTGACGCTGTTTGATTTTGATACAAAGAACGTGCCGCACTCGGTACAACGCTTTTTATCCTCGGTCTTGAAAAGCTCTGCATAGAGCAACTTATCAAGGGGAAGTACGGCGGTCTGAAACCACTTGCATAGAAGTGAATAGGAAATAAGCTGCGGGCAGACACATTCCTCCCCGTCGTCCAGTAAGATACAGTGTCCGCGCTCGCAGTTGCAGCACTCCTTTTTTACAAGGCTGTTGACTTTCCGGCTCTGTGGCGGCGTGAGCCGCTTACTCCCGGTCATACTTCATCAGCGGCGAAAATGGAAAGCTCCGCATACTCGTTTTCTGTTAGTGGGGAAATTTTCTGTAAGGTGCGTTCTGCAAAGGGACGCATATCCTCGTCCATGAATGGTAGCGCAGTCGTCATATTTTCCATAAGCTGTGCCTTGCTTCCCTCATGGTAAATACTCAACAGGTTCATTTCTTCAACGGTCAGTCTAATCATGCTCATACCTCCAATTCGTGATGTTTTGATTTTGCTGTCTTTTTCGGGAGTTTTGGGGATTTTTCTGTTTGTAACTGCGCCCGGACAGAGGGACGGGACTTTTTCATCTCTTTATTCCTCTCGCTTTTATCTATCAGCGCATAAACGCCATGCCTGCCCTCCAACGTAGAAAAGGAAAGGCTTTTGTAAGGGAGCATGGAAAGCAGCCGTTCCATATCCTTATCCGTTGCCAGTGGAACAAAGTAGGGAGAAAGTTCTACCGCACAATGGGTCTTTTCGGGGCTGTCCGGTTCTCCAAGCCCTTTTACATTTTCCACAATCCGGCGGGCTTCTGCTTCAATCCGTCTGTCATGCAGGGCGGCGATATGTAACTGAAAATCCCCCTGCGTATGCGGTGTTCGTTTTTTCTGCTGTTCCCTCAAAATGCTTTTTAAGGCTTCCGGGTCGTTTGGCTGTGCTTCAAAACGTATAAACTTTCCAAGCTGCGGGTCAGTGTCCCCGTCAAAATATTGTCCGGCAGGCTTTGTCAGCTCTCCATGCTCATAAATCAGCGTGTAGTTGTCAGCAGGGATTGATTTTTCGATTACTTCCCGGAAATGCTGCAAATAATCCAGTTCATAAAGATTGCCCTTGATTTTTTCCTGCTCTGTGCCTGTCAGTTCCACCGCATAGGCAAGGATAGTATCGCGGGTCTGTTCCCCGTAAAACCGCCATGTATTATGCTGCCTTGTGTCCTTTAGAAAAACGTCCCGTTCCCGGAAGCAGCACGTCCCGGACGGGCGGGAAAACCACAAAAGCCGTTTGTCCTCCGGGACAGGGCTTACCGCCGCTTTCTGCAAAATCTGTTTGTCTATGTCAAAATCGCTCTGATAAAAAGCGGTATTCTGTTTCATTATGGCTTCAAGGGAAGCGATAACGTCCACATTTTCAAATTTTTGTAACTTCATAGGTCAGCTCCTTTCCAAATCCTGTGTTTTCTGTCTTGCCTGTTTCTTTGGTGTCTGTTCTTTCGCTGCTTTAAGCTGCGCCCGGATAGAGGGCTTTTCCTGTTTGGCAGGCTTGCCACGTTCCTTATCGGTTTTCAATGCTTCGGCGTATTCTGCAAGGGAAATCTGTCCTCCGGCTTTTGCTTTTTCTTCCAGTTCCGCAGCGGTCGGGGTGTTGTTTATCTGCCCGTCAATCATGTTGTAATTTTGCTCGGTGGTCTGCTCGGCAGCTTTCAAATAGTTTTTCGGCTGCAAAAACTCTGGCACGTCCTTATACCCCAAGCTGTCTACATAGTGGGCGGTGTCCTGCCCGTTCTGATGAAGCACCACCACGTCGGAAACGGAAAGGCTGTGTCCCTTAAAATCTTTCGGGTGGTCGATATTGAAGCGGGTGTAAATATCTTCAAGGGACATTCCCGGCGTAAGGGGTGCGGTATAGATAAGCTCATAATTGCCTCTGTCAATGCTGTTTCCCGCCGCCTGTATGCGGTCGTAAGGCTCAAAGCGCAAGTCCCGCGTTTCTTTGCCGTTCTTTAGCTGATAAATTCCGAAAGTGTCCTCGTTCCCATAGAGTAAGAGAGCTTCCCTTGATGGCTCGCTTTCCCGTAGTTCTTGCTTCATGGCGTTGTACTCCCGCAGGGCTTCCCATGTTTCCTTTTCCACGCCGAACAAGCCGCCTTTTTGTGCGTGTGCCTGTAAATCCTCCAAGGTATCAACAAGCCCCTCTGTGCCGTCCTCATAGAGAAGATAAACGGACATATCCTCATGGAAAAGGCGTTCAGCGGCTTCCTGCTGAAGCGGAAGCATACCGTCCCAAGCATAGCCGTATTCCTGCATATCCTTGACGCTGATTGTAGGGTCTGGCATAGGGATTTCCGGCGCGGCGGTCTGCGTCTTTGCGTAAAGCTCCTTGACTTCTCCCTGTGTCAGCTCCCCGGCGGTAAGCTGCGCCATAAGCTCTCGGCATTTCTCCGGCGTTCCGATATACAAAACGTCGCCTATCTTTGCTTTCCCGTCCTCCTGCGGAATGTAGGCTTGCAGCAGATACAGGTTGTCCCTGCTGTCGCTGCGGGGATTTGCGTGTACCTTGTAAATGGCTTCCTGTTCGGGCTTTTTCTGCGCCGCTTCTTTTTGCGCCCGGATATGCGCCCGCTGTATCTCGGTAGGCTTTTCCCCGGTAAAGGGTGCAATCGCCTTGATATAATCAGCCGCATAGTAGGCGTTACTGGTAAGCTGCCGCTGCCATGCCCCTGCTTTGGGCGACCAACGGAAGCCATTACTTTTTAAGGCTTCCCGCGTGGCTTCGTCCGGCTTATCTTCAAAGAAGATTTGCAGACGGTTCGCTTCGGTGTTTGCTTCCACCTTGCCGCCGTCAAATTCCCAACCCACAAAACCGATTTCCTTTTGCTGTGAAAGGGATTTGATACGGTCTTTTACGCGCCTGATTTCTGCGCTGTTGTTGGATAACGCCCAAGTCGCAAAAGGCTTGTCCCCCAAATGCCAACTGCTCGCCATGTCTGCTTTCAGTTTTTCAAGCTGTTCCGGCGACAAATGCGGGCAGCCGTCAAGGGTCTTATGCTTGCGGTAGTAGGCGTTTACGGCTTTCATGGTTTCCTGCGATTTTTCAAGGTTTTCCAGTTTCTTCTCCAACTTCTGTACTGCCTGCGGGTCGTCTGCGCTGATACCGCCCATGCCGGTGCTGCGGATTTTATCAAGAAGTCCTTGTATGTCCTGCCATTCCCGGTAATTGCTGTCGCGGGCTGCGTTCTGCTTTTCTTTCTTCCTTGTGGGGAAGTTAGAGCCGCCCGCAATGAGGATAGAGGGAACACGCGCGTCAATCTCATAGCCTTTGTTCATGTTCGCCGCCAGTTTCCGGGCGTAGGTATCAAGCAGGCTGTCGATTTTATCATGGTACATCGGGTCTACCCGCTGTTTCTGCCTTTCTGCAAGCTGTACGGCTTCATCTACATAGTGCCTGTATTCAGCCGTCGCGCTGCCTTGCTTATAATCAGAAAAGCTGTTCATATCCTTTGCACGTTTGGCGGCAGCTTCATTGATTGTGTAATAAGGTGCGGCGGGGGCTGCCTGTCCCGGCTGTGTAGTCTGCGGTGCTTCGCTGTTTGCGCCTGTATCAGCTTCCGGCTCGGTCTGTGCTTCTTTTTCCTGTACCGGGGCTGTTTCTTCGGGAAGCTCCGGCGCGGCTGCTTCTGCTTCGGGCTGTTTGGCGGCTTCCTGTGCGGGCTGTGCCTGTTCGGTGGTCTGTTCCTTATCCTGTGCCTTTTGGATTTCTGCAAAATGCCCGTCTATGGTATCAATCAGACTTGCGGCGGTGCTGCGGATTGTTTCAAGAGAGCCTTTCAGTTCTGCAAGTTCTTTTCCGCTGCTCCACCCGGCGATATACCCAAAAGAATAGTCGGACGTATCAAGCCCGTAATGTTGACAGACCGCATAGGCAACGCTTTCCGCCTGTACCTCGCGGGTGCGGCGGTCGGGACGTTCCGGCGCGTCTTTGTCTATGTCATGGAGTGTTGCATGGGCGATTTCATGGATTGCGGTCTTGATGTTCTGCAATTCGTCCATACCCTCGTTGATAGAGATACGCTTTTCCTCATAATTGCAGCGTCCTTTTACGCCGCCGCTTAGTGCTTCAAATCCCATAGCAAAGGGGGAAGTCTTTTCAAGGGCAGCGAAAAAATCCTGATACTGTTCCACGTCGCCCGTAAGCTCCTTTATCCCAAGGTCGGGCAACTCCTTACCCTCGGTCTGCGACACGTCAAAAACAGATACCACACGAAAGGCGGGGATTTGGATTTCCTTTTCCTCGGTAACGGCTTTCCCGTTCTTATCGAAAACAGGCTTTTGCGTGTCCGGGTCGATTTTTTCCACCTGTTTCTTAACGGTAAAGGGCGCGGGCGCAAGTATCTTGATAGCTTTTTCTCCCGGCTTTACATGGCGGTCAAATTCCTTTTCCCATTGTTTATAGCCTTTTACAAGGTTGCCGCCCTGCATGGCGATAAGGATTGTATTGTTTAGGCTGTAATCATGGAATTTAGACATAGTACGCAGATAGTCGGCGTAACGGTCGCTTTCATAAATCCCCAAAATGCCCTGTTCCAGTCGGTCGGTAATCTCTTTCATTTTGTCGGCGGGCTTTTCGGAAGATAGGATAATCGGGAGAACCGGGGGCTGCTCTGTGGCAGTGGTCGGTATGGCTGCGGCAGCGTCAAGGTCTGCCTGTTCCTGCGGCTGCGGCGTTACCCGGTATTCCTCCGGCACGTCGCGCCCGTCATACCACTGTGTAAAGGTGTTGCGGTTATTGTAGATATAGCCCTGCTCGGTAAATCTGCCCCCG
>OBIA01000449.1_pt1 | contig 27440 bp, 19 predicted proteins | sample 1519911 | NCBI WGS metagenome assembly OBIA01 (sample SAMN04209236, study PRJEB22552) | human gut metagenome | biome: gut; material: feces | host: Homo sapiens | place: USA: Oklahoma | reverse complement strand
AGCTGAAGCAGAACAGGGAGGACATCAGCCTCCGGCTGGACGGCGAAACGCGGGATGACCTGTCGGAGCGCTATCAGGAGTGGGTGCCGGTGCAGACGCCAGAGCCGCAGGAGCGGCTGATATTGACCCACAAAGAGGTAGAGCAAAAAACGAGTGAAGAGCTCAGACGCGAACTCGACGAATTACGGAAACAAGAGCTGGAGATGGGCTTCCAATTTGCGAAAAAAAGGGACGACCTCCCGAGTTTGGATTGGTGGCTCGAGCCTGCGAGAGCGGAAACGGTAGAGCAAAAAACGAGTGAAGAGCTCAGACGTGAACTTGACGAGTCCCTGAGGCAGCGGACGGTCTTCCAAATCGAGAAAAGAGACGACCTCCCGAGTTTGGATTGGTGGCTCGAGCCTGCGAGAGCGGAAACGGTAAAGCAAAAAACGAGTGAAGAGCTCAGACGTGAACTTGACGAGTCCCTGAAACAGCGGGCTGCCCGATTTGAGGACATCGCTCCCGAGGAGGATAAGAAGCCACTGCTCGTTCTGGTCGAACCCTCCGGCACGGAGCGCAAAAAGTATATCGATCCGTTGGAGAGTGACCTGCGGCGCTATACCGACCTTAGTGACGACTGGGACGACCTGCCGGATACCCAGGGTGAGATAAAGCTCTGGATACCGGAGGATTTGGAGAAGGCCAAACTCTGGATACCGGAGGACTTGGGGCATCTCATAAGCCCCTCAAAGGAGAGCCTGAGCGGCATCGACGGCATTGCATGATACACAAAACGAAAGGATAAGACCGGCGAACCCCGCGGCCCTCGGGGTCGGCACGCGGGACGCGGAAACTGACCTGCGCACAATCACCAAAAACCGCCGATAGAAAATAGCAATGTTGTACGAAGAAATCTGTCCCAAACCCCTTGCAAAATCACGATGAGCTGAGTATAATACCACTCATGAAACGCAAAACGTCCTGCCCCTCGTCCGGCAGGGCGTTTTTGTCGGGAAAAATTTGGCAAAGAAATGTTAAGTGACCGCCCGGGGAGGGGCTTTGTATGACAAAAGACATGACACAGGGCAGCCCGCTCAAGCTCATCCTTGCCTTTGCGGTGCCGCTGATGCTGGGCAGTCTGTTCCAGCAGTTCTACAATCTGGCGGATACCATCATCGTGGGCCGTTTCGTGGGCGTGGATGCGCTGGCGGCGGTGGGCAGCGTGGGCGGCCTGAACTATCTGGTGCTGGGCTTCGTCAACGGCATCGCCTGCGGCTTCTCCATCCCCATCTCGTGGACCTTCGGCGCGAAGGACTACCGCGAGATGCGGCGCTACACCGCCAATACCGTCTGGCTCAGCCTCTTTTTCGCCGTCGTGCTCACGGTGGTGACGGTGGCCCTGACCCGGGCGGTGCTGGTCTGGACCAACACCCCCGACAACATCATCGACATCGCGGACATCTACATCCGCACCATCTTCTGGGGCATCCCCTTTACCCTGCTGTACAACGTCACCAGCGCCCTCATGCGCGCGCTGGGTGACAGCAAGCGGCCTCTCTATTTCCTGCTGGTGGCCAGTGTGCTGAACATCGGCCTCGACCTGCTCTGCATCCTCACCTTCCGGATGGGGGCGTTCGGTGCGGCCTTCGCCACTGTGTTCAGTCAGGCGGTGGCGGGCATCGGCAGTCTCATCTACATCGGCCGCCACTACCCGGAGCTGAAATGGAGCAAGGAAGAGAGCCGTCTGAGCGCCAGCCACTGCCTCAAGCTCTGCAACATGGGCATCCCCATGGGTCTGCAGTGCAGCATCACCGCCATCGGCAGCGTCGTGCTGCAGGGCGCGGTGAACGGTCTGGGCAGCAGCATCGTGGCCGCGCAGACCGCAGGCAGCAAGGCCGCCCAGTTCCTCTCGGTGCCGCTGGAGAGCATCGGCACCTCCATGACCACCTACGCCAGCCAGAACATGGGCGCTCACGACCTCAAGCGTGTGGACCGGGGCGTCAATACCGCGCTGGGCATTGGCTGCGTCTACAGTGTGGCATCCTTCCTCATCCTGCGTGTGCTGGATGTGCCGCTCATCAGCCTCTTCCTCGAGAGCAGCGAGGTGGAGATCATGGCGAATGCCCGCAGCTTCATCTTCTGGAACAGCGTGTTCTACATCCCGCTGGCTGTCCTCATCATCTACCGCTACACCATCCAGGGCCTGGGCTATTCCGGCCTTGCCATGTTCGCGGGCGTGGCCGAGATGGTCGCCCGTGCCATGGTGGGCTTCTGGTTCGTGCCGCTCTGGGGCTACTTTGCGGCATGCATCGCCAACCCTGTGGCATGGTTCTTCGCCTGTTTCTTCCTCATCCCGGCGTACTTTGCAGTGCGCAAGCGGCTGACGAAAGAGCTTGCCGCAGCGCGGATGGAGGACTGAGGGGAACTTCGCTCAAGCCTCTCCCTTTGGGAGAGGTGGCATTGCGAAGCAATGACGGAGAGGGCAAGCTCACTTCCCAAGAATATCTGCACAGCGATAGGCACTGGCTTTTGTCAGAGCGGTGCTATCGCTGTGCTTTTTGCTTTTCTGTAGCATCCTTGCCCTCTCAGTCTCGCTCCGCTCGCCAGCTCTCCCAGAGGGAGAGCCTTTGGCAGGCCGGTCAGGCCCACGCGGGACGAGCAAAGTTTGATTTTATCGGAAACAGTAGTGCCCTGCTACAGAGATTCACAGCAGCTTGACAAAGTGCTCTTGTCTAGAAGCTGCTGCTCTCTGTAGCAGGGCACTATTTTTTACGCCATATTGAGCTTTCAGCGGTCAGCGCAGAGTTGCCCGGCACGCCAGTGGTGCTTCGCACCCGGGTTGCGGCTCCCAGCATCCGCTGCGCTCCGCTTGCGTCTTGCTGGCCGCTGCCCCAACAGCTCCTCCCTGTTTCCGCCGCTGGCGGCGGTCGTCGTTGTTGCCCCCTTTGGGGGAGCTGGCGCGTAAGCGCCTGAGAGGGCTACTTTTGTTGTATTTCAGCAATAAATCTTGACAAAATGTGGCAGAAGTTGTATCTTCGAAACATAAATACGCCGCCGGTGCAGGGAGAGAGCCTGCGGGGCAGCCAAGATGTAAAGGAGAGATACGATGAGACTGAAAAATACGCTCCGGCGCGGAGTTGCTGCGGCAGTCATTGCGGGTATCGTGGTAACTTCTGGCCTGCCGGTCTATGCAAAGACGTGGGACATTTCCGAGGGCAGCATCACCGTCGAAGCAGACGGAGAAGAGGATGGAAAGTCCTATAATAAGGTCACTCAGGGTGATAAGGAAACGGTGCGGGACACCGACACTGTCATCACCGGCAAGTCTGAAAAGAACACCGTTACGATCAAATCGGGGGGGGGGGGGGCAGACCTCTGACGTGACCCTCAAGGACGTCAGCATCAAGTCGGACAAAGACGCCGCCCTCAAGGTAGAAGGCGACGGCAACGTCCGGCTGGAGCTGGACGGCAAGAACGAGCTGAAGAGCGGCGCTAACCACGCAGGCGTCGAGAAGAACAACAGCGACTCTAAGGGTACACTGACCATTAAGGATGATACTGGCGAAAAAGGCTCTCTGACGGCGACTGGCGGCGCACAAGGTGCAGGTATTGGAGGAGCAAAAAACAACAGCGGCAGTAACATTGAGATTACTGGCGGTACTATCACAGCGACCGGCGGATGCAACAACAACGAAGCAGGAAACGGCGGTGCGGCTGGCATTGGTGGCGGTTTTAACGGCAGCGGAACTGACATCAAAATCACCGGCGGCAATGTCACGGCCAACGGCAGCCGGAAGCCGGACGGCACCAGTGGATGTCAGGGTGCAGGCATCGGCGGAGGTTATGGCAAAGGCGGCACCAATATCTCTATCAGCGGTGAAGATACTGTAGTGAACGCCAACGGCGGCAAGTATGGCGCTGGCATCGGCGGCGGTGCAATGGGTGCTGGCGAAAACATTACCATCAGCGATGGCGCTCATGTAACAGCCAACGGTGGTGCACAGGGTGCAGGCATTGGCGGCGGCAGCGGCATTGGCGGCAATGGCAGCAACATCACCATCAGCGGTGACAAGACCTATGTGGAAGCTACCGGCGGCGGCGACGCCGAAGCAGCCGGTGCCGGTATCGGCGGCGGTTTCAGTGGTCGGTATGGTAATGTTGGCAAGGGCAGTGACATCACCATCGAGGGAGGCACGGTTATCGCAACCGGCGGTAGCGTTACCAGCGATTCAGGCGGTGGAGCGGCAGGTATCGGCGGCGGCAGCGGATATGCCCCGCGTGATGACAAGGCTGGAAATGGTGAGCATATCTACATCAAGGGTGATGCGAATGTGACTGCCAAGGGTGGAAATGGTGCTGCAGGCATTGGTGGCGGCAATACCAATAATAAGATGGGCGACGCCATCGACATTGTTATCGAGGGCAACGCTAAAGTAACTACTGAAGCAGGCGGTGACGTGTCCATCGGCGGCAAGAATGGCGAAATTTCCAACGACGACCTTCTTTCGAAGGACTTTACCGGTATCCTGACCCGTAAGGATAACACCGGTAAGGTCATGGAGGACTACAGCAAGGATGCCACCCCGCTGCCCGCCTCGGAGGAGAACGGCGTGGTTTGGGTAGACGCTGACGTCAGCGGATGGGGCGGCGTGCGCATCGCCGTCCCGGAAGGGACGCCTACCGACAGCGTGTCGGCCTGCTATCTGGAAGAGGGCGCTCTGCTGATAGTAGATGCAGGCGGCAGTGACTGCCTGCTGGAAGGCCGCGTCAGCGACCTACGCCAGAACGGCATCCGCCAGCTCTGCCTGCGCTGGAACGGCGGTGAGCAGACCCTCAGCACGGACGCTCTGGCCGCAGCAGGCGGCGAGGATGCCTCTTTCCGCCTGACGGAAGTAAACGGCGGACTGACGATGGTTTTGAATGGGCTTACCCGCAATGAACTGCTGGCAAAATAAATGTATCTCTACAGCTCCCCTTCGGGGGAGCTTTTGTTGTATTTACAAATCCCCCCAAAACCGCTATACTATATATAGTTGTGTCAAAACGAGGAGGCGGGACGATGGAGCAGGAGCTGGAACGGCTGGAAGGCACGGTAGAGGACATTATCTACCTGAACGAGGACAACGGCTACACCGTGTTCGAGGTGTCGGGCGGCGGTGTCGTCACCGTTGTGTGCGGCGTGGTGGGAGAGCTCCACGCCGGTGAGAGCGTCGTCTGCCGGGGCAGGTACGAGAACCACGCCACCTATGGCCGCCAGTTCCACGCACAGGAGTGCGAGACGGATATGCCCAAAGACCTCGAGGCCGTCTACGCCTTCCTCGCCAGCCGGTCGCTGCCCTACATCGGCGCACGGACGGCGGATAAGATCATTGACAAATTCGGCGCGGCGGCGCTGGAAGTGATCGCCAACGACCCCGCCCAGCTCACCCTCATCCCGGGCATCTCGGCGGACAAGGCCGACCGCATCCAGCAGGAGTTCAAGCGGATGTTCGGAATGCGGGAGCTCATCGCCTATCTGGCTCAGTTCGAGATCAGCCCCCGCCGGGCGATGGAAGTCTTCCGCACCTTCGGGCCGGGGGCCATGCAGGCCATCCAGCAGAACCCCTACCTGCTCTGCGGGGAGCCGCTGCAGCTGGACTTCCGCCACGCCGACAGCATCGCCCAGTATTACCAGATGGCAGGGGACTGCGCCCAGCGGCTGGAAGCCGCCCTTCTGCGCACCCTGCGCCACAACGCCGGCAACGGCCACACCTGTCTGCCCCGGGCGCAGCTGCTGGAAACGGCGTCGAACTTCATCCACCAGCCCCCCGAAAAGCTGGCGGCGGCGCTGGACAGCTGCATCCAGACCGGGAAACTGGCGGTGCGGATGTTCGACGGAACACCGTATATTTATCTGCCGGATCTGCTGGCTGCAGAGCAGGACATCGCCGACCGTCTGGCCATGCTGACTAGGCGCGGAAAGCAGACGGCCCGAGACCTCGACAAGAACATCCAGATCCTGGAACTGGCGCAGGGCTTTGCCTATGCGCCGCTCCAGAAGGAAGCCATCCGTAAGGCCATGACTGAGAACTGCCTTGTCCTCACCGGCGGCCCCGGCACCGGCAAGACCACCACGGTCAACGCCATCCTGCAGCTGCTGGAGAACGAGGCCGAACGGGTAGCCCTCTGCGCTCCCACAGGCCGCGCCGCCAAGCGTCTGAGCGAGCTGACGGGCCGGAAAGCCTCCACCATCCACCGTTTGCTGGAAGTGGACTACACCGGCGGCGTGGTCAGCTTCATCCACAACGACAAGAATCTGCTCAAGTGCGACGTCGTTATCCTCGACGAGATGAGTATGGTGGACGTCAAGCTGTTCCAGGCCCTCATTGCGGCACTGCGGTACAGCTGTCGTATTATTATGGTAGGCGACGCCGACCAGCTGCCCAGCGTCGGCCCGGGCAATATCCTCGGCGAGATCATCCGCTCCGGGCTGGTGCCGACGGTCTGCCTCAACGAGATATTCCGGCAGGCCGCTCAGAGCCTCATCGTGGAGAACGCCCACCACATCATCTCGGGCGAACCGCTGAAAAAGGGCGGAAAGACGGACGATTTCTTCTTCCTCGAAGCCGACGGCGACGCGGCCCAGAAACTGGTCTGCGACCTTGTGACCACCCGTCTGCCCCGCAGCTACCAGTTTGACCCGGTGAAGGATATTCAGGTGCTCTGTCCCACGAAGCTCGGCCCCACCGGCACCCAGGCTCTCAACGCGGAGCTGCAGGCCATGCTCAACCCGCCAAAGAAGGGCAAGCCGGAGCTGCAGAGCGCGGCCCGGGTCTTCCGGGTGGGGGACAAAGTGATGCAGGTGCGCAATAACTACGAGATCACGTGGCAGCGCATCGGCGGGGAACAGGGTGTGGGTGCCTACAACGGCGACATCGGCATCGTGGAGTCCATCGACGTGCGCAGCCGCTCCATGGTGGTGCGGATGGACGACCGGCGGCTGGTCTACCCGGCGGAGAACCTCAACGAGCTGGAAATTGCGTATGCCATCACGGTACACAAAAGTCAGGGCAGCGAGTTCCCGGCGGTCATCCTCCCGGCGGCACAGGTGCCGCCCCGCCTGTGCTACCGCAACCTCTTCTATACCGGCGTCACCCGCGGGCGGAAGCTCTGCATCGTGGTGGGCCGGCGGGACGTGGTGAACCGGATGATGTCCAACATCCGCCAGAACCTGCGCTACAGCGGCTTGGCCGCCCTGCTGGCCCAGGCTCTGCCGCCGGAGCAGGAGAACCTCTCCGATTGAAGATGAAACTTTACGAAATGCCAAAGCCTCCCCTCGATAGGGGAGGTGGCATCGCGCAGCGATGACGGAGAGGTTTTGTCCCGCAGTGGCTCACGGTCAGGCTGTCCTTCGTACAACCTCTCAGTCTCGTCGCAAGCTCCTCGCCAGCTCCCCTAGTAGGGGAGCCACTGGCGAGTCGGACGAGTTCACGCTGGACGCTGAAAGTCTGATAGGGCGTGAAAGGTAGTGCCTTGCTGTGAAGGTCAGGTGTTTTTAAGAGGGTTTCTTTTTGGATACACCTGTGTTATACTATAATGTGTTTTGATGACCCGCGCCCGGAGATGGGCGATGGAAATAGAGAATGGGCAGCAGAGAAAGGAAATATCACGACTATGGCACAGAATGACATCGGTATCGATCTTGGTACGACGACCATCATCATCGCGCAGGAGGGGCAGGGCGTCGTGCTCAACCAGCCCAGCGTGGTGGCGGTGGATACCCGCAAGAACTGCGTGCTTGAGGCCGGCGACAAGGCCCTTGCAATGGTGGGCCGCACGCCCAACTACATCTCCGCCATCTTCCCGCTGAAGGATGGCGTCATCAGCGACCACACCATGACCCGGGAGCTCATCTGCCGCTTCGTCAATCAGGTCTACAGCTCCCACATGGTCAAGCCCCGTGTGGCCGTCTGTGTGCCTGCTGCCATCACCGGCATCGAGAGCGACGCTGTGGTGGAGGCCGTCATGGCTGCCGGTGCGCGTCAGGTCTACCTCATTGATGAGCCTATCGCCGCAGCTCTCGGCTCCGGCATCGACATCACCGTGCCGGATGGCCGGATGATCATCGACATCGGCGGCGGCACCACCGACATCGCCGTGCTGAGCCTCGGCGGCAAGGTCAAGGCCACCAGCGTCCGCGTGGCCGGCAACCACTACGACGAAGAGATCCTGAAGTTCGTGCGCAACAAGTTCAGCATCGCCATCGGCCAGCGCACCGCTGAGAACCTGAAAAAGAACGTGGCCTGCTGCCCCCAGAAGGCAGATTTCAACGAGACCATGGAGATCAAGGGCCGCAGCCTGCTCACCGGCCTGCCCGTGCGCGTCAATGTCTCCACCGCCGACCTCTACGAGCCGGTCATGCGCCTGAGCGAGCAGATCGGCACCGCCGCTCATCAGGTGCTGGAGAAGACTCCTCCGGAGCTGGCCGGCGACATCTACCGCAACGGCGTCGTCCTCACCGGCGGCGGCGCACAGCTCCACGGCCTGCCTGAGTACCTGAGCCAGGAGCTGAAGGTGGAAGTGACCGTCTCGCCTGACCCCGTCAACTGTGTCGCGCTGGGTACGGCCATGAGCCTGCGTCTGGGCGACAAGCTGGAGACCGGCTTCATGGACGCCACCCCCCGCATGGGCCGCCGCTGAGAGGGAAGTGCTGTTCACAGAACCGTGAAAAACAACATGATTTTTGTTCATAGTTGTTGAATCGACCCGGAAAATATTGTATAATATCTTCAAATCGCTTTTTGCCGCCCGCCCCCCGGGCGGCAAAGAAAAAAGTAAATAGGAGGAAGACCATGGATTTAGGTTATGATGTGATCGTTACCATAACCGGTATTGTGCTGGTGTTTCTGATCCTCGTCCTGCTGATGGCCATCATCACGCTGGAGGGCAAGATCTTTGACGCCATGAACAGCAAGAAGGCAGCCGCCAAGGCTGCGTCTGCTGCAAAACCGGCTGCTCCTGTGAAACAGGCCGCTGCGCCCGTTGCCGCACCCGCAAAGGCTGCTGCCCCGCAGGTGGAGGCAGGCATCCCCGGCGACGTTGTGGCAGCCATCATGGCAGCCATCTACTCTATGGGCAACGGCAAGTATGTGCTGAAGGCAGTCCGCCGCGGCAAGAATGGCTGGGGCAAGGCTGGCGTCAACGACACCACCGCGCCCTTTTAACACAGGAGGAAAAACATGACTCAGTTTATTGAGACTCTGGTCGGTATTTTCCAGAGTTCCGGTTTTGCCAAGTTCGGTGAGCCGGGCGGCTGGCTGTACGCAGTGATGATCTGCGTGGGCTGCTTCCTGCTCTACCTCGCCATCGTCAAAGAGTTCGAGCCTCTGATCCTGCTGCCCATGGCTTTCGGCATGATCCTGGCCAACCTCCCCGGCAGCGGCGTCATCCACATGCAGTACTTTGTCGGTGACGGCCTCGAACACCCGATGTGGGGCGAGATCCTGAACAACGGCGGTCTGGCCGATATGCTCTACATGGGCGTCAAGCTGGGCATCTACCCGCCGCTGATCTTCCTCGGCATCGGCACCATGACCGACTTCGCACCCCTGATCTCCAACCCCAAGAGCCTGCTGCTGGGCGCTGCCGCTCAGTTCGGTATCTTCGGCACTTACATGGGCGCTCGTCTGCTGGCCGCTACCGGTCTGGTGGACTTCACCCAGAAGCAGTCTGCTGCTATCGCCATCATCGGCGGCGCAGACGGCCCCACCGCTATCTTCGTCACCTCCCGTCTGGCTCCTGAGCTGCTGGGCTCCATCGCCGTCGCGGCCTACAGCTACATGGCTCTGGTGCCTGTTATCCAGCCGCCTATCATGAAGGCTCTGACCTCCAAGAAAGAGCGTACCGTCGTGATGAAGCAGCTGCGCACCGTGACCAAGACCGAGAGGATCATCTTCCCCATCATGGTCACCATCATCGTCTCCCTCATCGTGCCGGATGCCGCCGTTCTGGTCGGTATGCTGATGCTGGGCAACCTGATGAAGGAGTGCGGCGTCGTGGATCGTATCCAGAAGACCGCCGGCAATGAGCTGATGAACATCATCACCATCTTCCTGGCTCTGTCTGTTGGCTGCACCACCTCTGCAAACACCTTCCTGAACAGCCGCACCCTGTTCATCATCGTGCTGGGCCTCATCGCATTCTCCTTCGGCACTGCTGCCGGTGTTCTCTGCGGCAAGGTCATGTATATCCTGACCGGCGGTCAGGTCAACCCCCTGATCGGTTCCGCTGGCGTTTCCGCTGTGCCTATGGCTGCCCGTGTTTCTCAGAAGGTCGGCCAGAGCGAGAACCCCTCCAACTTCCTGCTGATGCACGCAATGGGCCCCAACGTGGCCGGTGTTATCGGCTCCGCCGTCGCTGCTGGTATCCTCATCAACATCTTCGGCTAAGCATTTCCTGAAATTTCCGCTCCATCGTGGTATTGACCGCGGTGGGGCGGTTTTTTGTTTGCATTGTTTTTATGTACAACTTTTTTGAAATGTGATATACTATATTTTAAGTGATATATCCAGAAATGATTGAAAAGAACAGGTGAAACAATGGCAACAGATCTCGCACAACAATTCTGCGCTTTGCGTGATACGTATATTGAAAAGCAGTTCGGACGCCTGAACGATATGCAGCGGGAGGCGGTGTTCACCACCAACGGCCCTCTGCTCATCCTCGCGGGTGCAGGCAGCGGAAAGACCACCGTGCTGGTCAACCGCATCGCCAACCTCATCCGCTTCGGCTCGGCCCACGGCTCCAGATGGACGCCCCGGGAGGTGACGGAGGACGATGTGAAAGCCCTGCGCACTGCCATCATGACCGGCACCGACGCCCCGTCGTGGCTGGACGGGATGCTGCGGAAGGACGCCGTCCGGAGCTGGAACGTCATGGCCATCACCTTTACCAACAAGGCCGCCGGTGAGCTGAAAGAGCGTCTGCGCCGGATGCTGGGCGGGGAAGAGGGCGACGAGGTGTTCGCCTCCACCTTCCACTCGGCCTGCGTCCGCATTCTCCGCCGCTGGGCCGAGGAGATCGGCTACCCCCGCAGCTTTACCATCTACGACAGCGACGACTCCCAGCGGGTCATGAAGGCTGTGTACAAAGAGCTGAACGTGGACGACAAGTTCTTCCCGGTCAAAAGCGCCATCAACCAGATGAGCCGTTGGAAAGACCAGCTCATCAGCCCGGAAGAGGCCCTGAAGACCCCGGCCCGGGACACGAAGGGCGCTCTTGCGGCCAAGGTCTACGCCGCCTATGAGAAGAAGCTCAAGGAGGCCGGTGCTTTCGACTTCGACGACCTCATCTACCAGACGGTCATCCTGCTGTCGGAGCACGAGGACGTGCGGGAGTTCTACCAGAACAAGTACAAATATCTGCTGGTGGACGAGTATCAGGACACCAGTGTGGCCCAGTTCCGGCTCGTGAGCCTGCTCACCGGCCCGGAGAAAAACATCTGCGTCGTGGGCGACGACGACCAGAGCATCTACCGCTTCCGCGGCGCGACCATTGAGAACATCCTCAACTTCGAGCGCATCTATAAAGGCACCAGGACCATCCGACTCGAGCAGAATTACCGCTCTACGTCAAATATCCTGAATGCCGCCAACTGTGTCATCCAGCACAACACCGAGCGCAAGGGCAAGACCCTCTGGACCAAGAACGGCGAGGGCGACAAGGTGCAGGTCTACACCGCCGAGAACGAGCAGGACGAGGCCAGCCATATCGCGGACGTCATCGGCCAGCACCTCAAAGAGGGCGGACATCTGGCCGACCACGCCATCCTCTACCGGATGAACGCCCAGTCGGCCCCCATCGAAAGCTACTTCACCCGTGCGGGCATCCCGCATAAGATCGTGGGCGGCCAGCGCTTCAACGACCGCAAGGAAGTCAAGGACATCCACTCCTATATGTCCATCGTGGCGAACCCCCGGGACGATGTCCGACTTCGTCGAATCATCAACGAGCCTGCGCGCAAAATCGGTGCAACGACCATCGAGGTCATCGCGGACTTGGCGGCCCAGCAGGGCATCAGTATGCTGGATGTCATCTCCCATGCCGACCAGTACGCCAAGCTCAGCCGCGCCATCGCGCCGCTGTTCAAGTTCTGGGACATCTACCAGAAACTGCAGGACTCTCTGGAAACGAAGACGCTGGACGAGTTCGCTTCCGATGTCATCGAGATCACCGGCTACCGCGCCATGCTGGAAGCCGACGCTGCCAAGGGTCACGAGGATGCCGCTGACCGTCTGCAGAACCTCGGCCAGCTGGTCAACAACGTCAAGAGCTACTGCGACCAGCACGGCGAAGAGGCCTCGCTGGAAGGCTATCTGGAGGACATCGCCCTCATCAGCGACATCGACAGCTACAACGAGAGCGCCGACCAGGTGGTGCTGATGACCATCCACTCGGCCAAGGGCCTTGAGTTTCCCTATGTATTCCTCATTGGCATGGAAGAGGGGGTCTTCCCCAGTGAGATGAGCAAGTATTCCGAGGCTGACCTCGAGGAGGAACGCCGTCTGGCCTATGTCGGCATCACCCGCGCCAAGAAGGAGCTTTACATCTCCAACAGCGTCACCCGGATGCTCTATGGCCGCACCCAGCGCAACGAGCCCAGCCGCTTTCTCCGGGAAATCGAGCCGGAGTACATCGAAGAGACCCGCAGCCCGGTGCTGGAACAGCGCTCCCGTCTGGGCGGCTGGGGCGGCGGTTACGGCAGCGATACCGTGCCGGGCGGTGCGTCGGGCTACTCCGGCCCCTCCGGCTGGGGGCGCGCGGCCTCCGGTTACGGCTCGGGCTATGGCAGCCGCAGCGGCTATCTGAATAAAGAATATAACGCACCGATGTCCAATAGCCGAGGCTTTGGCTCCGATTACGCGGGCCGGGGAAGTGCTTCGTCGGGTCATGGCGGCTGCAGCTCCGGTTCGGGAAGCAGCGGCTTCGGCTCTGGCTATGGCCGTCCGGCAGCGCCCAAAGCGCCGGTCAGACCCGCAGGCGGCGGTGTGACCTCTTCGCCCCGTCCGGCAGCGGCATCCACCGGCCCCAAGCACTATGAGCCGGGCGACATCGTGGAGCACAAGGTCTTCGGACGCGGCAAGGTGCTGAAGGTCAAGCCCGCCGCCGGCGACCAGATCGTGGAGATCAGCTTCGAGAAGGTGGGCGTGAAGAAGACTATGGCCAACTTTGCGCCCCTTGTGAAGATAACGACGGAGGAATGAGAAAAAATGATGACTGTCCGATTGATAGCACATACGCCGGAGCCGGAGAAGGTCGTGGCGGCTGCGGCGAAGCTCTGCTACTCCGACGCCCACATCACCGACCTGCTGGACGGGCTGGATGAGGAAAAGACTGCCCGCTTCCTGACCATGCTCAGCGATCTGGGCCACGCCAGCCCCATTGAGCACGCAAGCTTCACCTTCGGCATCGAGGGCGTCAGCCGTACCCTGCTGGCCCAGATCACCCGTCACCGCATCGCGTCCTTCAGCGTCCAGAGTCAGCGGTACGTCCGTCTGGACGATTTCCGCTATGTCATCCCGCCCGAGATCGAGGCCATCCCCGAGGCAAAGGCGGCGTTCATCGAGAGCATGAACGAGGATGCCAGGCGCTACCTCGACCTCGTGCAGAAGCTGGAAGACGGCCACACCGCCCGCCTGATGGCCGAGGGTCTGCCCGAAAAGCAGGCCCGGGCCAAGGCTTCCAAGCAGGCCAATGAGGACGCCCGCTTCGTGCTGCCCAACGCCTGCGAGACCAAGATGGTGGTGACTATGAACGCCCGCAGCCTGCAGAACTTCTTCCACCTGCGCTGCTGCAATCGCGCCCAGTGGGAGATACGGCAGCTGGCCGAAGAGATGCTGCGGCTGGTCTACCCGGTGGCACCCCATATCTTCCGCACCGCCGGCCCGGCCTGCGTGTCCGGCCCCTGCCCGGAGGGCAAGATGTGCTGCGGCCGCACCACTGAGGTCCGCGCCCAGTACGCCGCTCTGAAAGGGGAGAAGGCAGAATGAGCAAGGGCAGGCTTCTTGTCATCGAAGGGCTGGACGGCTCCGGCAAGGCCACCCAGGCAAAGCTGCTGGCCGCCCATCTGGCCGAGAGCGGTCGAAGGGTGATGGAGATCACATTCCCGGACTACGAGAGCGATTCCAGTGCGCTGGTAAAGATGTACCTCTCCGGCCGGTTCGGCGACAAGCCCGACGACGTCAACCCTTATGCGGCGTCCAGCTTCTATGCGGTGGACCGGTACGCCAGCTATAAGACCAAGTGGGGCAGCTTCTACGAGGCGGGCGGCATCGTCATCGCCGACCGCTACACCACGTCGAACGCGGTCCATCAGTGCTCCAAGCTCCCGCCGGAGCAGTGGGACGACTTCCTCCGCTGGGCCTTTGACTACGAATACAGGCTGCTGGGCCTGCCCGCGCCGGACGCTGTGGTGTACCTACAGGTAGACCCCGCCGTGAGCCAGAAGCTCATGACCGGCCGCTACCACGGCGACGAGAGCAGGAAGGACGTCCACGAAAAGGACATCGAATATCTGGCCCGCAGCCGCCGTGCCGCCGAGTACTGTGCGGTGCATCTGGGCTGGGCCACCGTCCATTGCACGGAAAATGGAGCCATGCGCACCATCGAGGAGATTCAGGCCGAGGTGCGGGCGCTGGCGGAAAAAGAACTCGGATAACCGCGAAAATGGGAGGGATACTATCAATGTATCGTTTGATGCAGCCGTCGGATGAGGCGGCAGTCGTGGCACTGTGGCAGAAAGAACGCGGCGACAGCGCCGAGTTCATCAAGACGGCTCTGGAAAAGTTCGCCGGGGCGGAAAATATCTACGTCGCTGAGGAAAATGACGAGATCGTCGCTGCGGCGCTGGCGGTCCCCGTCACCCTCAAGGGATGCAGCGGCAGCTACCTCTACGGCCTCTGCGGACAGGGAAGCCTGCTTCTGGCAGGACTCGTGGACTATCTCTGTGCGCAGCAGAAGCTGCGGGGCGCGGGCTTCACCGTGGCCGTTCCGACCGGACAGGAGCAGGCCGCGCTGCTGGAAAACAAGGGGTTCCAGCGGGCTTTTGCCCTCCGCTGCCTGCCCCGGGAGGTGTCCCGCAACCTGTGGAGTCAGGCGGAGTTCGACTCCGTGACGGCCCGCAAGCTCTGTGAGCTGCGGGAGCGCTTCTATCCCGATACCGTCCAGTTCCCGCCGGAGCGGATGGCCGTCGTACTGACCGACCTCTACGCCCGGGGCGCGACCATCGTGTCCAGCGAGAAGGGCTACGGCATCTACTTCCGCCGGGAGGACACCCTCTATTTTGTGGAGCTGATGGCCGAAGATGACCGCTCCGCCGAGGTGCTGATGGAAGCGGCCCGGGAGAAGGAAGTCATCGTGGAGCGCGCCGTCATCACAGTGGGTGCGGCTCAGAACCTTTTCCTCGGCGAAGGCACCCGGCAGGACTACGGCATGATACGGTTCGACGCGGAGCCTTTCGATGTGGAAGAAAGCTATATGCGGCTGATGATGGAAAGCTGAACGGAATGGTAAAGGAGTGTGTACATGGCACACGATGCAAAACATAGAAAAAGCAGAAAAGGCGGCGCAGCGAAAATGATTCTGATCGTGCTGCTGATCCTGGTACTGGCGGTGGGCGGCTGTCTGCTGGCCATCCGAAAAGAGATCAACGGCAGTGCTTCCGCTGGCGAACCGGTGAGTGTGAGCATCCAGCAGGGCAGCGGCGTGGCAGCCATCGCCCAGAAGCTCAAGGCGGCGGGCGTCATCAAGTACCCCCACGTCTTCCGCTGGTATGCAGGCAAGCAGGGCGCGGCAGGCAAGCTCCAATACGGCGAGTTCGACCTCGCCCCCGGCAGCTCCTACGACGACATCATCGAGGCGCTCTCCGCCTACGCGAAGGCCGACAGTGTCCGGCTGACCTTCCCTGAGGGGACCACGGCCATCGCCATTGCGAAAAAAATGGAGGATGCCGGGCTGTGCAGCGCCGAAGACTTCCTCAAGGAGGCCAACACCGGCGATTTCAGCCAGTACAGGTTCTGGCAGTACGTCCCCGACGACAAGGACGCCCCGGACCGCTTCCTCAAGTGCGAGGGTTATCTTTTCCCGGATACCTACGATTTCCTGAAGGATGACACCGTCCATCATTACGTTGAGACGTTCTATTCTCACTTCGACAAGCAGATCACCGATGAGATGTATGCCGAGATGGAAAAGCAGGGGATGACCCTCTCCGAGGTGGTCACTCTGGCGTCCTTCGTGCAGGAGGAGGCCGGCAACGATCAGGACGATAATGTGGCGCAGGTGTTCCGCAACCGTCTGGCCGAGGGTTCACCCTACCCCAAACTGCAGAGCAATACCTCCAGCTACGTCCAGAGCGACGCCGACAACAACTACCTCTGGAACTGGGTCGCGCCCTACTACGGCGGCTGGGACAGCATCCCGGAGAACATTCTGGAAGCCTACGACACCTACGCCCGCACCGGCCTCTCCGCCGGCCCCATCTCCAACCCCGGCATCGCGGCCATCCGCGCGGCGCTTGACCCGCAGCCCGACGATGAGGCGAAGGACGCCTATTTCTTCGTCACCGACCTTGCCGGTCACTACTACTACGCCCGCACCTACGCAGACCACCAGAAAAACTGCGATGAGGCGGCTAAAGTTAATAAAAGTATGAAGTAAAAGAGGAATACCATGTTACAGATACCGGAACTTCTGGCCCCGGCAGGCGACCTCGAGCGCCTGCGGTATGCCATCAACTACGGCGCGGACGCCGTTTACTGCGCTCTGCCCGAGTTCGGGATGCGCTCTGCACCCACCAACTTCACCCCGGAACAGCTGAGCGAGGGCGTCATCTATGCCCACGCCCGGGGCCGCAAGGTCTACCTGACCATGAACACCCTGCCCACCAACGAGGAGGCTGACCGTCTGCCCCAGGCCATCAAGGACGCTGCCGCCGCCGGTGTGGACGCCTTCATCGTGGCCGACCTCGGCGTGTTGGATGCCTGCAAGACGTTCGCGCCCGACATCGACGTCCATATGTCCACCCAGACCGGCATCACCAACTGGGCCGCTGCCCGCGCCGCCTACAATATGGGCGCGAAGCGGGTGGTGCTGGCCCGGGAGATGACCCTGCAGGACATCGCCACCCTCCGCGACAAGACCCCGCCGGAGCTGGAAATTGAGGCTTTCGTCCACGGCGCCATGTGCATGAGCGTCTCGGGCCGCTGCCTGCTCTCCAACTACATGGCAGGCCGCGACGCAAACCGCGGCCAGTGCGCCCAGCCCTGCCGCTGGAAGTACTATCTCAGCGAGGAGACCCGCCCGGGCCAGCTCTATGAGATCGGCGAGAACGAGAACGGCAGCTACATCCTGAACGCCAACGATCTGTGTACCGCGCCCTTCCTCGACCTCATCTGCAAGGCGGGCGTGGACAGCCTCAAAATCGAGGGCCGCGCCAAGACGTTCTACTACGTCGCCAGCGTGACGGCGGCCTACCGCCGCGCCCTCGACCAGTATCTGGCCGACCCGATGAACGAAAACTTCGAGCTGCCGGAAGAGGTTTTGGATGAGCTGACTCGCACCAGCCACCGCCACTATTCGCCCGGCTTCTACTTTGGCCGGGAGCAGGCCCGTCAGGCTACCGACAGCGCGACTTACATCCGCGAGTGGGAGTTTGTCGGTACGGTGGACGGCTGGGAGAACGGCGTCGCCAGCTGCCAGCAGCGGGGCAAGTGGAGCCTCGGCGACACGCTGGAAGTGCTCTGCCCGGATGGCCGCAGCATCCCGCTGAACCCCGAGTGGATCAAGAATGAGGCCGGTGAGCTGGTGGAGTCCACGCCCCACGCGATGGAGCGCTATACCATCCCCACCCCGGAGCTGCCGCCGATGAGCCTGCTGCGCCGGAAAGTCTGAGGATCAAAAGCAAAGCCGCCTGTCGTTCGTTGAATGACAGGCGGCTTTTATCGTTTATTTTCTATTATTCCGGCTTGACCTGCAGCTCCTGCTCGCAGTAGATGCAGCGATACTTGCCGTTGGAACTCAGCTCGAAGATCTGGTCGCACTCTTCCTCGATGGAGGAGATGCAGCGGGGGTTCCTGCACCGCACGATGTTGACCAGACGCTTGGGGGGCTGGGGCTTTTCCTTCTTGACGGCCTTGCCGTTCTCGATGACGGTCACGCTGATGTCGGGGTCGAGATAGGCCAGCACATCGAGGTTGAGCCAGGAGGCGTCGCCCTCCACCTTGATGATGTCCTTCCGGCCCGACTCTGCCTTGTGGCTGCGGGCGTTCTGGATGAGGGCCACGCTGGAGGTGCGGTTGCCCTTGATGCCCAGCAGGTCCATCAGGCCGATGGCCGTGCCTGCCTTGATATGGTCGATGACGATACCGTTCTGAATTTCATCAATGTTCAGCATCTCAGTTGCCCTCCTTTTCAGCCTTGGGGTCCTTGAGGCCCAGCAGTGTCATGATCAGCGCCATGCGGATGTAGACGGCGTTCTGCACCTGCTCAAAGTAGGCGGCGCGGGGGTCGTCGTCCACGTCCAGCGTGATCTCATTGACGCGGGGCAGGGGATGGAGCACGGCCATGTCAGGCTTGGCAAGGGCCATCTTCTCTTTGGTGAGGATATAGCTGTTCTTCAGACGGACATAGTCTTCCTCGTTGAAGAAACGCTCCTTCTGGACGCGGGTCATGTAGAGGATGTCCAGCTCGGGCATGGACTCCTCGAGGCTGCGGGTCTCCTTGTAGGGGATGTGGTTGGCCTCGAGCACGTCGGTGATGATGTAGTCCGGCACCCGCAGCTCCTCGGGGCTGATGAGGACGAAGCGGATGTTCTCACAGCGCGCCATGGTCTTGATGAGGGAGTGGACGGTGCGTCCAAACTTGAGGTCGCCGCACAGGCCGATGGTCAGGTCGTTCAGACGGCCCTTGCGGCGGCGAATGGTCATCAGGTCGGTCATGGTCTGGGTCGGATGCTGGTGTCCGCCGTCGCCTGCGTTGATGACAGGGATGCGGGAGTACCGGCTGGCCCGCAGCGGTGCGCCCTCCTTGGGGTGGCGCATGGCCACGATGTCGGCGTAGCAGGAGACGACGCGGATGGTGTCGGCCACGCTCTCGCCCTTGGATGCACTGGAGACGGTCTCGCTCGGGAAGCCGAGGACATGTCCGCCGAGGTTCAGCATCGCGGCCTCAAACGAAAGACGGGTACGGGTGGACGGCTCGTAGAACAGGGTAGCCAGCTTTTTGTGGGCGGCCACGTCCTGATAAGCAGCCGGGTCGGCGCAGATGCGGTCGGCCAGGTCCAGCAGAGAGGTGATCTCCTGCTGACTGAAATCCAACGGATCGATTAGATGACGCATATTCTTTTGTTTCCCTCCGTCAAAGAAGCTTTCGAAGAATCGAGAAGTCGAAGAAGTTCGTGTAATAGCTCAACGAACGCATGACGGGATGGCAGAGCCGGTTGTAGCATATCTCATCCAGCAGCAGCATGGCCTCGCCCGGGGCCAGACGCATGGCGGCCCGGATGGGCTCGTCGCCGCAGCTGGCCTTGAGGTGAGCCACATTGGAGGCCACCTGCTGGCGGCACTCCCGCTCCAGAACATCGAAGATGTCACCCGACAGGTCGATGCGGGTGTAGTCCCGGCTCCCAAACAGGGCGCGGGGCAGGTAGTCGATGGAGTAGATGACGGGGGTGGTGTCGGCGAGGATGCGCTTCTTGATGCAGATGACATCGTCGCCGGGCTCGATGGCCAGATCACGGGCCAGCTCTTCGCCTGCGCGGACGGGGTAGATTTGGATGCCGTCGGCGTGGGGGTAGCTGCCAAAGCTGCGGATGAGCGGGTAATACTCCAGCTTCTGGTCCAACCGGCTGCGCAGGTTCAGGACACTTCGGTTGACCACTGTGCCGATGCCGCGCACCCGCTCGATGTAACCCGCACGCTCCATCTCGCTCAGCGCATCGCGGATGACGGTGCGGCTGACGCCGAGTTCGGCGGCAAGGTCTACCTCGGCGGGCAGACGGTCGGTCTGTGCATAGCGGCCTGTGCGCAGTTCCTCCAGCAGAGCGCTGACGATGCGGTCGCTGATGACAGCACCACCCAGGCGGCTGGAAGGGGATAAGCTGGAATCTCTCATGGTTCGTTTCCTCCGGTACACGGGCAGGGCGGCCCTGCCTGGACTTCCGAAAAAGCTGTGCCTGAGCACAAAAACTCTTTCTGCAAATATTATAGCATAAATTGACAATGATTCAAACGGCATTTATACTGGAATCAGCCGGAAAGTATGATTTTATTTTGGAGGGATAGAGCAAGAATGGAACTTCTTCTGCACAAAGTGTGCGGCCAGCCCGCAAGCCGCACCATGACCCTGCGCGCTGCCGGGCCGGAGGATGCCGCCGCCTTTTACGCCTTGCAGAACGAGGTGCGGGCCGCGATGCCCCACCCGGAGCAGTTCGTACCCGACACGCTGGAAAACATCGCCCGCTACCTGAAAGAGGACCTGTGCATCGGCGGGTGGGACGGCGGGCGGCTGGGGGCCTACTTCATCCTGCGTTACTGCGGGCAGGACGCGCACAACTACGCCGCCTTTATGGGCATCCCGCGAGAAGAGTGGGACGGCTGGGCCAACGCCGACAGCGCCATCGTCCACCCCGACTACCGGGGCAACGGTCTGCAGCGGAAGCTGCTGGAAGCGGCGCTTGCCCGGCTCCGCCCGGGCATCGTGGGCATCGGAGCCACCGTCAGCCCGGAAAATCAGTACAGCCTCAACAACGCTCTGGCCAGCGGCTTTGAGATCGTCTGCCGCCGGGAGATGTACGGCGGGTATGACCGGTATCTGCTGGCGAAAAAGCTATAAAATGATACAGCCCCGCTTTTCTCCGGAAAGGCGGGGCTGTTCTTTTTTGGATACATCGGAAAAGTCATACCATTCACGAATCGACGCTGGTATGTCATGAAAAGGACTTGACAAGGGTATAGGGGGGGGGGGGTAAAATAGAACCGCAGAGACCCTGCAATAATTCAGGAGGTAAAAAAGTATGCGGTTACGGAAAAATATGAAGCGTGCGGCGGCAGCCGCCCTGGCCCTGAGTGTGGCGCTTTCGGCGGCAGCCCCGGCGGCACTGGCAAAGGATTATTATATCGAAAACGGTGATATTACGGTGACCGTTACGGAAGAGGGCGACACCTATGTCCGTGTCGGCGAAGCAAAAGACAAAGATGACATCGGAGTGAAAGACGACACGGACGTGGTCATCAAGGGCGGCAAGGACCCAAACAAAACAGCGGGGACCAACTCTGACGGGTCGGCGGACGAGGTCGAAAAACAGAAGCCGGTGGTGGATGCCGAGCCGGGAGAGCCTGCGGAGGAGACCGGCACGGAGCTCGTCGTCTGGCCTGAGAACGTGAACAGCGGGGAAGACCAGAAAAAGGACGAGCCTGCGGATGCCGAGCCGAAGACGCCGGACACGCAGAAGCCCGAAGGGGAAACCGACGCCGACACCCTCGAGGCATCGACTGAGCAGAAGCCTGTCGAGAAGGCCGCAGAGGACCACGATGACGACGAGGACGTCATGACCTTTGAGGCCAACACTGCCAGCACGTTGACAAAGGTTGCGAACGAAGCGGTACAGAATATCATCAAGATCATCAATAATTGCACCAAAAAAGACACGACGGTCACGATCGAAAACGTGAATATCTATCAGTACGCCTATGATTATAAGGCCGCGATGTCTGTCGAGGGCGCAGGCGACACGACCCTGAAGCTGGTGGGGGACAATACCTTGAGAGGTGGATTTTCTCGTGCGGGCTTGGAAAAGGATGATGAGTACTCTACCGGAAAACTGACCATCACCGCAGAAGATACAAGCGCCTCTTTGAAGGCGTATGGTGGTCAGAATTCTGCGGGCATTGGTGGAGGATCTTATCATAGCACCTCGAAGCTGGAAATTGCAAACGGAAAAATCTATGCAGAAAGTGGTTCCAATATGGGTGCAGGCATTGGCGGCGGCATGCGCGGAAAAGGTGAAGTGACCATTTCCGGCGGGGATGTGACTGCTCATGGAGGGCATACTGCGGCATGTATTGGCGGCGGTTTTAGGGGCTCGGGAGACGTTACCATCCTTGGCGGCACGGTAACTGCGATACCTGCTGAGGGCAGTAACTCTAATGTCACAGGCATTGGCGGCGGCTTTGGCTGCGATGAAAAATCGACCGTTCGTATCCTCGGCGGTGTTGTCGATGCCGTGGGCAACGGATGTGGAAGCGGCATTGGCGGAGGCGAAGGTGATGCGCAGGGCGCAGAGGTCGAGATCGGCGGCGGTGCGCAGGTAACCGCAAAAGGCGGCCTGGGCGATAACAAGTTCAATCGCGGTCCAGGCGCCGCCATCGGCACAAGCGGCGATGAAGACGGCAAAGCCGGTAAAGAGCTGGATGTAAATGTCAGCGGTGAGTGTACAGTCACTCGTATCGACTCCAACTTGCCCGCTGATTGTGCTCATAAATGGACACTTGTCTCCTCTACTCCCGCGCCTGTCGGCCAGCTGGGCGAAAAAGTGTATGAATGTTCTTCTTGCGGCTCCACAAGGACTGTATACAAGTTTGTACTTCCGGAACCTGCACCTGTGGAGGAGCAGAACGGCAGGATCGTTTTGACAGTTATAGGCGCTCCCTATGAGATGCATCAGGAGTCTACCCGCTACATCGTCACGGCAGATTCTGATACCGCCACCCTCTTCGGCTGTCTGGGCAATCTGGCAGAACTGAAAGCGCAGGGCGTAGATACCCTCGTCTTCCGCACTAAGAGCCGCGAGACGGCGCTGGACATCGATACCATGCTGTCGCTGGGCACGGAGGACACCATCTTCACCCTCACCCACAGCGGCAGCTCTGCCACCCTCACCGTGGGCGGCGCAGACCACAGCGAACTGATCCACTAAAAACCAACCCCCAAGGCGGAGAGTTTCCGCATCCCTCCGCTTTGTACGAAAAGCCCCCGGCACGTTCCGCAGCGTGCCGGGGGCTTTTTTGGTTATAGAGATGACGCTTTCCTTCGCCTAAGGCTCCCCCTTTGGGGGAGCTGGCGCGGAGCGCCTGAGAGGTTGTACTAAGACAGAGCCTTCCCCTTGTAGGAAAGTCCGGCTCGTGGCATCGCTTCCTGTATCTTTTTGTCGAAGTTTATGGTATACTTGTTTTGCGGCCTTGCCCGCCCATTTTATTGGGAAGGGGGTGAGACAAATGCCTAGTATTTCTACTTTCATTCTGTCCGTCGCAGCAAATGTGGCATCTTACTACATCTGCAAGTGGCTTGACGGATGGTTCACGGGCCGTAAGCACTAAAAAAGAAGACCCCCTTTCGGAGCTGCAACTCCGTGAGGGGGTTTTCTTCTTGGTGAGTCAAATGACTAGTTCAATTTCTACTTTCACTATTTATAGTATATGCCATTCCCCGCAAAAGTCAAGCTTTGCACAGAAAGTTTACAAGCGCCCTCTCCGTCACCTTCGGTGCCAGCTCTCCCTTTGGGGGAGCTGGCGCGGAGCGCCTGAGAGGGCAAGGACGCTGCCAGACAGCTCTTGCACTGCGATCGTATCGCTCTGACGAAGAGCCTGCTTACCGCTGTGCAGCAGCTTTAAGGTTCTCGTTCATCTTATGCCGTACCACCAGCAGGCAGGCCAGATGCACCAGTGTAGTGAGGATCCAGCTGACGGGGTAGCTGAGGTAAAGCATCGTGGTGGTGTGGAACAGCCGGAAGATGGTGGCGATCCAGACGAGGCGGAGCAGGCAGCTGCCTACGAGGCTGACCACCATCGGCAGAACGGAGTAGCCCCGGCCGCGCAGACAGCTGGCCAGAACATCCATGCCGCCGCAGAGCAGATAGGTGGTGCAGATGATGTGCATACGGGCCAGACCGGCGGTCACCACAACCTCATCGGAGGAGTAGAAGTGGAGCAGCGGTTCGCCCAGCAGGGAAGCACCGCCGCCCAGCACGAGGCCGGTGACGATGGAGCAGAGCAGGCAGTTGCGCATGACGCGGTCCAGGTTGTCGTACCGGCGGGCGCCCATGTTCTGGCTCGTGAAGGTGACAGCAGCCTGGGCGAAAGCGTTCATGGCGGTATAGACGAAGCCCTCGAGGTTGGAAGCGGCAGAGTTGCCGGCTACGACGATGGAGCCGAAGGAGTTGACCGCCGACTGGATGACGACGTTGGAGAGGCTGAACACGGTGCTCTGCAGACCGGCAGGCAGGCCGATGCGCAAGATCTGGCCCAGAGCCCCCGCATGGAAGCCCAGATGGCCGAGGTCGAGGTGGAGCGGGCCTTTCTCCTTCACCAGCAGGGCCGTGACCATGCAGGCGGAGACGGTCTGGCTGATGATGGTGGCCAGAGCGACGCCCGCCACGCTCATGGAGAAGAGGATGACGAACACGAGGTTCAGCACCACATTGATGACGCCCGCCACGGCCAGACAGAACAGAGGCCGCTTTGTGTCGCCCACGGCGCGCAGGAGGGCCGAGCTGAAGTTGTACAGCATGGTCATGGGCATACCGATGAAGTATATCTTGAGGTAGAGGGTGGACAGGCCGATGACGTCCTCCGGGCAGCTCATCAGCTCCAGCAGGACGCGGGCGGCAAAAAAGCCCACCACGGCCAGTAAGAAGCCGCTGACGAGGCCCAGCGTCACGGAGGTCTGGACGGTGTTGTGGACGCCCTCCTCGTCCTTCGCGCCGAAGCAGCGGGCCGCAACGACGTTCGCGCCCAGCGACAGGCCCACGAACAGGTTGACCAGCAGGTTGATGAGCGCACCGTTGGAGCCGACAGCGGCCAGCGCCGTGCTGCCCGCAAAACGTCCCACGACGACGACATCGGCTGCGTTGAACAGCAGCTGCAGGATGCTGGATGCAGCCAGCGGCAGGGAAAACAGGATGATCTTTTGCAGCATGGGGCCGCTGGTCAAATCGCCTGTCCGGGTATTCTGTGCCATGAAAATGCTCTGCCTCCTCAAATATCAGATGGTACTCACGAAAAAACGCGCCGCTCAACAGCGAGCGACGCAGATAGTATTATAATACGGTTTCCGGTAAAATACAAGTGAAATCAAAGCTTTTTCCGTACAAAAATGCACCCCTGCACACAGGGGGCAGGGGCGCGGAGGTACGTTTGCGAAACAGAACGCTTACTTCTGGGGCTTCATGTAGATGTGGTGAGGCAGACCGGCGATGTAGAGCGGGGTCAGCTCAGCCTGGATGAGGGGCCGTGCGTAAGCGAGGAAATCTTCCGTCATCTGGGTGTGATTCTCGTTCATCCAGCTCAGCGGCACCTTCTTCTCGAGATTTGCGACCTCGCTGATGGGGTGCAGCTCAGTGGTACACTGATAGGGGCTGTTGGAGATGCGCTTCAGGGCCACCATCTGGCCGGTGACGCCCTCAAACGCAGCCTTGACAGCAGCACCGCCGACCTGATAGGCCTCGGTGATGTCGGTGCGGCTGGTCAGGTGGCCGGCGCAGCGCTGCAGGGTGGAAAGCTCGATGCAGCGGGTCTTGGTGTCCAGATTGCGGGCTACGACGTTGGCCAGATAGCGGGCGGTGCCGGTCAGGGCCTTGTGGCCGAAAGCATCCACCGCGTGGACATCGTCGGCCAGCTCACAGACATAGCGGCCATCCTCGAGCTTGACGCCCTCAGACACCGCGATGACGATGCTGGGCTTCTTCTCCTGCATCACGCGCACCTTCTCGATGAAGTGCTCCACATTGAAGGGGACTTCGGGCAGGCAGATCATGTCCACGCCCTCGCAGTCGTCGCTCTTGGCCAGTGCGGCGGCGGCGGTCAGCCAGCCGGCGTTGCGGCCCATGATCTCGACGACGGTGACATACTTGGTGCCGTAGACGGTGGCGTCGCGGATGATCTCCTTCATCACCACGCCGATGTACTTGGCCGCAGAGCCGTAGCCGGGGGTGTGGTCGGTGACCATCAGATCGTTGTCGATGGTCTTAGGCACGCCCATGAAGCGGATGTCGCTCTGGATGCACTCGCCGTACTCCGCCAGCTTGCCGATGGTGTCCATCGAGTCGTTGCCGCCGATGTAGAAGAAGTAGCCGATGTCCAGCTTTTCGAGGATGGCGAAGAGCTTCTTGTACACGGCCTCGTCGGTGTGCCAGTCGGGCAGCTTGTAGCGGCAGCTGCCGAGGAAGCTGGAGGGGGTGCGCTTGAGCAGCTCGATGTCGAGGTCATCGGTCAGCAGGGTGGACAGGTCCACGACCCGCTCCTCCAGCAGACCGGCAACGCCGTTGCACATGCCGTAGACGATGTCCGCGCCGCGGCTCTTGCAGCTCTCGAACACACCAGCCAGACTTGCGTTGATGACAGAGGTGGGGCCGCCGGACTGGCCAACGATTGCATTTTTACCCATGATGATTTCTCCTTTTTTGTTTTTCTGTTTCGGCTTTATAAAATCGTGCAGGAGCACGAAAACAGACGCGGGGAAGGGGAGAAGCGAGTTTCCTTACAGGCAGATGTGGCGGGGCGTACCGTTGACGTAGACAGGGGTGACCTCGTCGAGGATGAGCGGGCGGGCGTATTCCTCGAACGCCGCCGTCACCTGCATCCCGTCGGGGGTGATCCAGTCCAGCGGCACCTTCTTTTCGAGGTTTGCCACCTGCTGGACGTCCACCGCTTCGGTGATGCACTGATAAGGATACTCGGAAACGCGCTTGAGCGCGATCATTTTGCCCGTCTCGCCGGCAAAGGCTGCGGCTGCCGCTGCGCCGCCCACGGCGTAGGCCTCGGTCACGTCGGTGCGGCTGGCCAGATGGCTGGCGCAGCGCTGCAGCGTCGAGAACTCGATGGCGCGGCTCTTGCAGTTCAGCTTGTCGTGGATGAGGTCGGACAGATAGCGGCTGGTGCCGCTGAGGATGGCTTTGTGGCCGAAAGCGTCCAGCTGGCCTGCCGTGGACACGAGGTCGCACAGATAGGTGCCGTCGGCGGTCTTGACGCCCTCGCTGGCCGCGATGATGACGTTGGACTTCACCCGCTGCAGCTCATCCACTCTGGCGAGGAACTTGTCCTGTTCAAAGGGGACTTCCGGCAGAAGGATGAGGTCGGGGCCGTCGCTGTCGTCGCCGCCTGCGAGGCAGGCCGCACCGGCCAGCCATCCGGCGTGACGGCCCATGATCTCGGCCACGGTCACGCTGCGGATGTCGTAGACGGAGGAGTCACGGATGACTTCCTTGAGGATGGTGGCGATGTACTTGGCCGCAGAGCCGTAGCCGGGGGTGTGGTCGGTGAGGCAGAGGTCATTATCGATGGTCTTGGGTACACCGATAAAACGCACCGCACTGCCTACCTGTGCGCCGTAGCGGCTGAGCTTGGCGATGGTGTCCATCGAGTCGTTGCCGCCGATGTAGAACACCGCGCAGATGTCGTACTTGTCAAACAGGGTGAACAGCTTGACGTAGG
>OBIA01000440.1_pt1 | contig 27858 bp, 26 predicted proteins | sample 1519911 | NCBI WGS metagenome assembly OBIA01 (sample SAMN04209236, study PRJEB22552) | human gut metagenome | biome: gut; material: feces | host: Homo sapiens | place: USA: Oklahoma | reverse complement strand
CACCAGCTTCATGCACATCATGCATGGTGTAAACACTTGAAGGGGCAATTTTAGAAAGATAAGGTGTCTTCTTGGCAATCTCGTTGATATCTTTGAGATCATAGTCAATCCCAGCTTCACGCGCAATTGCGAGCGTATGAAGCACAGTATTGGTTGAACCACCCATGGCCATATCGAGCGCAAAAGCATCGTCGATGGCTTCTTTAGTCACAATATCCCGTGGACGGATATCCTTTTTAATATTCTCTACCAATTGTTTGGCCGCTTGGCGAACCAATTCCCGACGTTCATCTGAAACAGCTAGGATGGTACCATTTCCAGGAAGAGCAAGACCTAATACTTCCATCAAACAGTTCATGGAATTGGCAGTAAACATACCAGAGCAAGAGCCACAAGTTGGGCAGGCATTTTTTTCCAAGAAATCCAGCTCATCCATGCTCATATCACCAGATTGATAAGTACCTACAGCTTCAAACAAACTTGAGAGCGTCGCCTGATGCCCTGTCATGTCAACGCCACCCTTCATGGGTCCACCAGAACAAAATACGGCAGGCACATTGGTCCGCATGGCTGCTAAAATCATTCCTGGTGTAATCTTATCACAGTTAGGAATATAGAAAACACCATCAAACCAGTGGGCATTGATGACTGTTTCAGCAGCATCTGCGATCAACTCGCGAGATGGCAAACTATAACGCATCCCGATATGGCCCATAGCAATCCCGTCATCGACACCAATGGTATTAAATTCAAAAGGAATCCCACCAGCCTCGCGGATAGCCTCCTTGGCAACATCTGCTAATTCACGCAGGTGAACATGGCCTGGAACGATATCAATATAGGAGTTACAAATGGCAATAAAGGGCTTTTGCATATCCTTTGCTGATTTTACTTGCCCTGTTGCATAGAGGAGACCACGTGCTGGTGCTCGGTCGATCCCCATTTTGATCATATCACTTCTCATCTTGTTCTCCTTCTAGTTCTTCATTTCTACCTCCTAATCTTACCACTTTGACATCAATTGTCAAGAACTTTCAGAAAATTTATAATATTTACGGTACATAAAAAGCCTGGTTTCCCAGACTTCATTCTAGTTTGTTTGCTTTTTTTCAATCTGCCAGAGCCGAAGTTGGTAACAAATTCCACTCACGACAAGGCTAGAAATAAGGCCGATCCAATAAGCATAGGGACCGAGGTTGGTCACATGGTCAAGGAAAATCCCTAGCGGGATAGAGATGCACCAATAACTAAAGACACCTAATAAGAATGGAACAGTTGTATCCTTATAGCCCCGCAAAATCCCTTGAAGGGGTGCTGCGAAGGTATCGGCTACTTGGAAAAAGAGGCTATAGGTCATGAAAATAGCTGTTTGTTGCACAAAGACTGGATCCTTGCCATATAGCCCTGCCAGTTGGAAGCGGAATGTATAGAGAAAGACGAGAGTGACAATGGCAAAACCAAAGGCTGTCAGCCGTCCCAAACGGCAATATTGTTTGACCACTTCTGGTCTTCCTGCTCCCAGTTCGTAAGATACGATAATAGCCATGGTGCTTGAGATACTAACCGGGAAAGCATACATCAGGGTCGAAAAATTCATGGCCGATTGGTGGCTAGCAATGGTTAGTGATGGGAATTTTGCCATTAACAGACCAACCAGCGAGAAGATGATGACTTCTGCAAAAACAATTCCACCGATTGGAAGCCCAAGCCACAATACTTCTTTCATCCCTTTAAAATCATAAGGTTGCGGCTTCCACAATTGGAAAGGTGCTACCTTGGGATGATTGCACAAAATCAAAACCGCAATAACCAGCAAGACCCAGTAGGCCAGAGAGGTTCCAAGACCTGCTCCTGCTCCTCCCATCTCAGGAAAACCAAATGCTCCATAGATCAGGATATAGTTAAAACAAGCATTGAGAGGCAAAAGTAAGAGCATCAAGTACATGGATAGACGCGTCATTCCCAAGGTATCGAGGAAGGTCCGCACGATACTAAAGAGTAACAAGGGTAAGATTCCCAGAGAAAGAAAATATAAATAGTGAATGGCTATTTGGGCAACAACATTTTCTAAACCGATCTGCTTGAGAATCATGGGTGCAATGCCCCAAACAAAGCCTATTAAGAGAATGGCCATAGCAAATGACATATAGAGGAATTGGTAAAAATCGCCAGCAATCCGTTCTTTATTTCCCTTGCCTAAATGATGCCCAACAATCGGCGTCAGCGCAGAAACAATCCCAGTAAGGAAAGTAAAAAATGGATTCCACAGACTGGTAGCTGTAGAAACACCAGCCAAATCAAGGGTCCGGTACTGACCGGTCATGGCTGTATCGACAAAGCTGGCTGAATAATTGGCCAATTGGTAGATCAAAATCGGCAAAAATAGACTCAAAAACAAGCGCAAGCGCTCTTTAAAGTGATAGGTTAAATACATAATTCTAACTCTCTTCTCATCAAATAAGATTTTCTCCTCTTCCACTCTACTATATGTTTCCTTAAAAGTCAAAAAAACCGAAGATCCAAGGACCTCCGGTTCATGTGAGATTAGTTTTTGTTGCGGTTTAAAATAGCATTGAGAACGATCGCCAAGACACTGGCAACGACAATTCCGTTAGCAAAGAACATTTGGAATCCTGTTGGAAGGCCATTGAAGAGGGTGCTGTTGTTCAAACCAACCCCTGCAGCAATCGATACAGCAGCGATCAAGAAATTGTGCTCATTGTGTTCAAAATCAACACGCGCAAGAATCTGCATCCCTTGAATCGATACAAAACCAAACATGACTAGCATCGCTCCCCCAAGAACTGGACTTGGAATGATTTGTGCTAAAGCTCCAAACTTAGGAAGGAGACCAAGAAGAACAAGGAAACCAGCCGCATAGTAGATTGGAAGACGAGTCTTGATACCAGACAATTTCACCAAGCCAACGTTTTGTGAGAATCCGGTGTAAGGGAAGGTGTTGAAGATACCACCGAGGAGAACGGCCAACCCTTCAGCGCGGTAACCATTGCGAAGGCGCGTGCTATTAATTGGATCTTTAGTAATATCAGAAAGTGCAAGATAAACACCTGTTGATTCAACCATAGAAACTGTCGCGATGATACACATCATAACGATTGAGGTGATTTCAAACTTAGGTGCTCCAAAGAAGAATGGTGTTGGAACGTGAACGACTGGTGCTTGCGCTACTGGAGTGAAGTCCACCAAGCCCATTGAAGCCGCAATGGCAGTTCCTGCGATCAAACCAATCAAAATTGAAATGGATTTAATAAAACCAGTCGTATAGATATTAACAACTAAAATGATGAGAATAGTCACTACAGCCAAAATCAAGCTTTGAACGGTTGGTTTTGGCGCATTATTTCCCATATTTCCAATCGCTACTGGAATCAAAGTCAAACCAATGGTTGTAATAACAGATCCCGTTACAATAGATGGGAAGAGATTAGCAATCTTAGAGAAGAAACCAGAGACAAGGATGACATAAATCCCTGAGACAATCAAGGCACCAAACATGGCACCACTACCATGGCTAGCCCCGATCATGCTGAGAGGTGCCACAGACTGGAAGGCAACCCCAAGGACTACCGGAAGACCGATCCCAAAGTATTTATTGAGCTGCACTTGAAGGAAAGTTGCGACCCCACACATGAAGATATCTGTAGAGATGAGGTAGGTTAGTTGATGAGCGTTATAGCCCAAAGCTCCTGCGATCATGATCGGCACCAAAATAGATCCCGAATACATGGCCAAAAGATGTTGCAAGCCTAGAATGGCCGCCTGTGAATGGCTTTCTTGTTTTTGCATTAGATGTCTGCCTCCTTAAATACAACCTGACCATTTTCAAAACGGTCCAAACGTGCGAGGGATACAACTGGATATCCCAACTCTTCTAACAATCCCCGTCCATCTTGGAAGGATTTTTCAATCACGATCCCAATCGCTTCGACTTGAGCACCAGCTTGTTCGATGATTTGAATCAAGCCTTTAGCTGCTTGACCATTTGCAAGGAAATCGTCAATGATCAAAACCTTATCTGATGGATCCAAGAATTTACCCGCAATTGAAACGGTGCTGGTGACTTGCTTGGTAAAGGAATAAACCTCAGCCGTCAAGATGCCCTCATTCATCGTGATGTTTTTCGCCTTCTTAGCAAAGATCATGGGAACATCCAAGGCTTCAGCTACATAAAGGGCTGGTGCAATTCCAGACGCTTCAATGGTCACGACTTTGGTCACACCAGCATCTTTAAACCGGTCCGCAAAAGCCTGACCAATTTCTTTCATCAATTTGAAATCCACTTGGTGGGTCAAAAAGGAATCCACCTTGAGGATATTCTCACCTAAAACATTGCCATCTTTTAAGATGCGCTCTTCAAGTAATTTCATACTTCCTCCTACTTTTTTAAAAAATCCTCTACTTCATTCACAAAACACAAAAAGGCCTGCTAAGCAAGCCTTGAAATCTCTCTAGAAAGAGAAATAATCCCGACTTACTTATTGTTAGGTGTTCCGGCACCTTGTAGAAACATCACGCCCATTCGTGAAATAAATAAGTAATTCAATTAGTGTGCATCGCCATTCCAGATAGAATTCTTAACAATCACATAGTCAACATGTTTCAAATCTGCTAATTTTCGGCCTCCTGCATAAGAGATCGAACTTTGCAAATCTTGTTCCATTTCCGTTAAGGTGTCTTGCAAATGACCCTTGGCAGGCAATAAAATCTTCTTCCCTTCGACGTTCTTATAAGCGCCTTTTTGGTACTCTGAAGCAGATCCATAGTATTCTTTGAAAGACTCTCCATCAATCTCTACTGTTTTACCAGGACTTTCGATATGGCCTGCAAAGAGAGAACCAATCATGACCATAGACGCCCCGAAACGAATCGATTTGGCTATATCACCATGGGTCCGAATACCACCGTCCGCAATGATAGGATTACGCGCTGCTTTTGAGCACCAGCGAAGAGCAGCCAATTGCCAACCACCTGTACCAAATCCAGTCTTAACTTTGGTGATACAAACCTTACCAGGGCCGATCCCGACCTTAGTCGCATCAGCTCCCGCATTTTCCAATTCACGAACAGCTTCAGGTGTTCCAACATTTCCAGCAATGACAAAGGTATCTGGTAATTCTTTCTTGATGTGTTGAATCATCCGAATGACACTATCCGCATGACCGTGTGCGATATCAATAGTGATATACTCAGGAGCATCTGCCTTTAATTGACTCACAAAGTCGTATTCGTATTCCTTAACACCGACTGAAATGGAAGCGATCAAACCTTGATCATGCATGCGTTTGACAAAAGGAATCCGTCCCGCTTCATCAAAACGGTGCATGATGTAGAAGTAACCACCACGCGCCAACTGCTCTGCTACATTCTCATCCAAGATTGTCTGCATATTGGCAGGAACGACTGGAAGCTTGAAGGTATGCTTTCCAAATTGGACGGTTGTATCTGCTTCTGACCGGCTATTGATGATACATTTGTTGGGAATCAACTGAATATCTTCATAGTCGAAAATAGGAAATTCATTTAACATAGATTGAAAAATCTCTTTTCTAAAAACTGACCTACCTATGCGCAAGCGCATCGCTACGTCTCTTGACGTTTCCTTGATAGATTATACCAAAGATACGGACCTAATGCAATGGGAATGATTTTATAGGAAATAACGTTCGGAAATTACAAGACAAAAACCCGTTTCAAAAAGAGAAACAGGTTTTATTTATGAACATTTTGGAGCCAATTGTTCACTTCTCTAGCTACAATTTCAGGCGCCTCTGTATACAGTTCGTGCCCCAAACCTTCTAGCAAGACTTGCTTGATCTGGGGATCTAGTTGATTCAGAGCTTCTTTTCTCCATTCAGGTTCTTCTTGGTACCGAGGCCCAATAAAAAGGACAGGCAGGTCTGCCAGTGGAATCTGGTAAGTCTTGATCTGACGCCGTACACGCAATAAAGCCATGACCTTTTCGAGATCCAGATTTAATTCATATTGTTCACTCGCTGGATTCCAATGATAGCTAGCCTCTACCGCTTTTCGCGCTATAGGAGTAGGATCTGCTCCATCACCAAGTTCGGATAACACAGCTTCTTCTAAAGTCGCAAAGACTTGCTGCTTCATGAAAGACGCCGTTCCTTCTAGTTCTTCTTCAAGAGGCAGGATCTTTTCCATATCCAGATACCCCCCATCCAGGAGAATCAGAGCTCGAATCTGAGGAAACTCGGCAGCCAGGTAACGAGCCAAATCTCCACCCAAGGAATGCCCCAATAAACAGATCTCTTCCGCCTGGCCAATCTGACCATGAAACCAAGCACAAAGATCTTTTTCTGTCTGAATCATTTCCCTATAGGGATCTAGAAAGGTCACTGGAAAGCCTAGATTTTCAATAAGTGGAGCCAGATGGTAGTGATTGCTACCTAGGCCACCGATAAAATAATACTGCATGTGTTTTGTCTCTTTTCTATAAGATTAAAAGCTTATGAAAGCTATACATATTTAGTCATTCTTTGTATACTATCATACCGAAATACAGTTTGAAGTTCAAGTTAGTCACTAGCTAGAGGGATTAGATACACAAAAAGAGACCCTTGAAGTCACCTTATGTTTGATCCTATCTGAATGAATAAGAAAAAAATCCACTCACTTGGGGTGAAATGGATTGTTTTTTTATTAACGGTTCAACAAGAAATTGAACAATTTTTCGACAATTTTTACGACCAACCAGCATAAGAATCCGATATAGCTAAAATAGAAAATGAGTGACAAAATCGTAATAATCATGGTTTCCTCCTTCGTCGATTGCAAGTACTTGTCTTATTATACCTTTTTATGCAATCGAACTCAATAGAATTTTGAAAATTGTCTGATTATTCTTTTTCTTCTTTAGCTTCTTTTGATTCTTGGTCGGCTTCTTCACTGCCTTTATTGACAGCTGTCTTAAATTCAGCAAACATTTTTCCGATGGACTGGCCCAACTCTGGCAGGCGTTTTGGTCCAAAAATCAAGAGGGCGCCCAGGATGATGATGATCAAACCTGGTGCTCCAATATCACGTAAAATTCCCATTAGTTTCTCCTTTTTCTTGAATAGATGACTTTACTGATGGCAACACTGACTTCAAATAAGAGGATCAAAGGGAGTGTCATGGCCAAGTCACTGATAAAGTCTGCAGGGGTTAGCACGACAGCTAAGACCAGCAGGACAAAGTAAGCGTATCGTCGGTAGGTTATTAAAAACTGTGGTGTCAAGAGCCCAATCGAGGTCAGAAAAGCGACCAAAACTGGTAACTCGAACAAGACCCCTAAAGGCAAGGTGGTGTGCCATAAGAAGGTTAAATAATTTTGTGCCGTCAATTGGGTATCAAACAGCCCTTCTCCCAAGCGCATCAAGACCTCTAAAATAGCTGGGCTGACAAAGAAATAACCAAATGCAAGCCCCAGCACAAAGCAAATAAAGCTAGCTGGGATGTAGGCAAAGACTGCACACGCCTCCTTCTCCTTCAAAGCCGGCCTTACAAATTGCCAAATCTGGTAGACAATAAAGGGCAAGGTCAGACTAAAGGCTGTGAGATTGGCCAGCGATACATAGATCCAGAGGATATCATTCGGCCCCAGTACCAGCAGTTTTTGATGCAGGCTAGCAGTCAAGGCTTGGTAAAGCTCTCCACCAAATACAAAAGCCACCAGAAAGACGATAATATAACACAAGACCACTGCGATCAATCGTTTTCGAAATTCGACCAAATGTTCAACAATGGTCATTTCATCTGCTCTACTCTTTGCCATGTTGTCTCACCGTAACGAGTGCGATCAAGGCCACAAAGATTAGTTGGGGAAGAAGAACTTCCCAGCTTGGATAGATCCCCGCCCAATCGATGGTTGGAAGTCCATTGACCAGATGGCTAGGTAGGATATTGGTCAACTGCAGGGCGTGAATGCTGACACCGAGCATCTTGAAGGCCAAGGCGTAAATCAACCAAGTCAAAATGAAAAAGATTCGATGAGGTTGGATAGCTTGACTAGCCTTGGTCATGGCCACTGCAATGATGATGAGAACGGCTATGGCAAACCCGATTCCCAGTAAGAAATTCGCGGTTGTAATCCGCGGAATGATTCCGACATAAAAGAGAATGGTCTCAGCCCCTTCACGAAAGACTGCTAAGAAACTGAGAGCAAACATAGAGACAAAGCTTCCTGTAGCCGTCACTGTCTTCATTTGGCGGTCCATAAAGGCATTCCACTGTTTGACAGAGGACTTGCTGTGGAGCCAAATTCCGATGAGAATCATCATGACTACAGCGAAAATCCCAACGCCACCTTCAATGATTTCCCGGTTAGACCCCGAAGTAACAGCTGGAAATGCTACTTGCAAAACAAGAGCGATCGCTGCACTGGCAAGAACACCAGCAACAGCTCCACCGTAAACCCATTTGAGTCCTTTCCTCATCTTAGCAGCCTTAAGGGTCGTCACAAGCGCCATAACGATCAGAAGGGCTTCCACTCCTTCACGCAGAAGAATCAACATGGCATCAAAGGCGTTGTAAGAAGCTGTCGTATCGATCGCAGACAGGTCTCTGATCAAGGCTTGTAATTTCTCTTGATAGGCCTTTTCTTTCCCCTTGACCATAATGACCGGGGATTCGCTCTCTACGCGCGTGTAGAGACTGGGATTGGTCGTGCTGACATCTCCCTCGATAGTTGGCCAGATAGTGATGAACTGCTTCATAGTCGCTGCAGCAGATTTATCGTCGCCGGATTGGAATTGGCTTTGTGCCTTTTCCAAAAGCTTGATCCCATCTTCCAATGTCAAATCCGTACTGACACTGCTAATGGCTTCACCTTTTACAAAGGCATCAATCCCATTTTTGAGGTCATCATAAGAGGACTGGATGTTGGTAAAATCGGTAGGCTCTGTTTCAATGCTACTGCGCAAGAGCGAAATGGCCGTCTCGATTTTGCCATAGTAGGCTGTGCTGTGATCTCTTACCACCGCTTCGTTTCGCGTCCAGGTATTATTGAGATCTGCATAGGTTTGACGAGTTTTATCCAGATCCTTAGCTGTAATGGCCTCTTGCAGGTTCTTAAAATAAGGTGCGAGGCGACTCACGAGTTTGTCTTTTTCCGCCTCTAAATCGACCGGATTTTGCTCTTTTTCAAAAGCTAGCAAGGCTGATGAGATCTTGGTGAGATCCTCTTTTCTTACCTCCCCTTTTATAGACAGGGCTTGGCTAACTTTTTTCCCTGCCTTGGAATCATGGTGGTCTTTGGATTCAAAATCAGACTGAATCTCAGCAATTAATGCCTTAGCCTTATCCTGGTCCTTATTTTGTAAAGCTGTTGTTGCATCTGTGATCTTGATAAAGAGATCGCTATAAGACTCCGCAGCCACTGGATGAGTCCAGAACAAGGCAAGAAGGCCGAACAAGATCAAGAGTTTATTCAAAGAGTGCTTGACCAAGATACCCTCCTTTCTCAACGCCTGCAAAGCAAGCAAAGAGTCCACTTCCGATATGGGTGATGTACTCGTTCATTTTATCCACCGCACCCAAGTTGGTTTGGATTTTGACAAAGATGTTCGGATCCTTTTGAAAGGCGATAAAGATCAAGCCAGCATCAAATTGCCCAGTCTGTTCATTGATGCCATCCGAATAGGAATATGACCGCCGTAAAATCGGCCGATCCACTTCTTTGGCCAAACGGACATGTGAATCTACTGGTAGTTTAGATAAATCAACTTCATCAAATTCGTTGGTTTTACCAAAGGGAGCACCGGACTCCTTGTAGCGACCAAAGGTATTTTCCTGCTCCTGCAAGTTGGTTCGGTCCCAAGTTTCCAGGTGCATTTGCACTAGGCGAAGAGCCATATAAGAACCACCCTTCATCCAATCCTTGCTATCAGTCCAGACAACCTTGTCAAAATCCTTCTCCGTCGTGACATTTGCTGTTCCATCCTTGAAACCAAAGAGGTTGCGGGGTGTTTCTTTTCGGTCACCAATGGCCGCAAAACCTGATTTGCTCCACTTCATGGTAATGGTATTGCGACCCTTACGAATCAGATTTCGCACCGCATGAAAGGCTACTTGCTCATCATCTGCACAGGCCTGAATAACGATATCGCCACCTGTATATTTGTCCTGCAACTGCTCCTTTGGAAATGGAGGCAAATCACGAAAGAGTTTCGGACGTTTGGACTCCAAGCCCAGTTTCTTTAGAAAGGAAGCCGATACCCCAAAAGTCAGGCTCAAGCGATAGGGGTTGAGTCCCACTGTTTCACCTGTATCTGTTGGAGGCAAGTGGGCATTGGAACCATCTTTTTTGACCAATTCTCCTTCAACTAGTTTACTACTATAATCGGTCCAGTCTTTAAAGAGCTGGATGACTTCTTTTTTGTCCGTCGTGTGAAGATCTAACACAACCAAGTAGCAAGCCTTTTGCATGGCCGTCGTAATCCCTGCTTGATGCTTGCCATAAAAGGAGATGTCTTCATCCCCGTCATAAGCTTTTTTGCTGGAACTGTCTTGATTAGCGAAAAAAGCAGATGCACCAGAGAGGCCCAGCGCTAGACCAGCCCCTCCAATACCTGCTTTTTTAAGAAATTCACGACGGTCCATCTTTTTATCTAAAAGTTTTTCGTCAGCCATTTTTCTTATTTCCCATCTAAAATTACACCCATTTGAGACAACGGTTCACCAAGTTTGGTCACAGCTTCTGCCAATTCCTTGGTATCTTCCTTGGATAAATCCGTGTAAGACTTATAGTTTGAATCATCTGTCATATGTTTGTCCAATAAAGCATTAACATTCTTAAATTCTGCTTCCAAGGTTTTAACCAATTTGGCATCTTTTTTCTCAATCAAAGGTTTAAAGAGAGAGAAGATCTTTTCAGCCCCTTCAATATTGGCGCGGAAGTCGTAAAGATCTGTATGAGAGAAGACTTCTTCTTCACCCGTAATCTTTTGCGTTGCCACTTCATTGAGTAGATCGACAGCTCCGGTCAACATGATATCCGGTGTGACTTCTACTGTAGCAATTTTAGCTTTCAACTCCTTGATATCGTTCACCAGTTGGTCAGCGTATTTGTCTGTTCCATCTGTAGTATTGTTTTCCCAAAGGATACGCTCAATCCGGTGGAAACCTGACCAGCCATCTTCTGATTTATTTTCATCCACATAATCCACCAAACGGTAGTCGATTTTGACATCCGATTCCCCGAAGGTTTCAGCAATCGGTTCAGAACGTTCATAGGCCATGCGGATCAAGGGGTATTGCTTTTTAGCTTCTTCCAAATTACCGTCTTTTAGTGTAGTACGGAATCCTTCTGTATCCTTGAGCAATTGGTCAATTTGCATTTCAACAAAGTCTTTGTATTCAGCTGTCGCATTGTCCAAGGTCTTCTGGTCAGCCTTTGACAACTGCACCGTTGAGCTGGTTTGTGTCTTTTGACTTGACTGTTTGCTAGTAGAATTCGCACACCCTGCTAAAAGAGCAACACTCAATAAGAGTAGACTATATTTTTTCATGAAAGACTTCTCCTCATTTGTTCTTGCCCTTATTTTACCAGATGTTTTCTCATTTTTCAATAATTGTCTGAAAATTTAATAATAGAAAAACTTTTATGTGAATCTGTCTTTTATAAAAGAATTTCCTTGACCCGTCCAATTTCGGATTCTTTAACCACCACAAAGATGCTATCACCTAGATACAAGCGAGTCGCACCATTGACCGTATAGCTCTTACCGCTTCGCATTTGCGTGGTGATCAAGATATCTTGAGGGAGGTGCAGTTCATGAACTTGTTTTCCTGCAATCTTTTCTGATACAGGGATCTCAATTAAAGTTAACTCTCCTTCTTCTTGCGCCTTATCCGGTAACAATTGCTCGAGCATGGCTTCATAGACTGGTGCTCCATGGAAGAGATCCATGATCATATAAGCCAGCAAGGTCACCATACCTAGGGGCATTAAACTGCGAATATCACCGACCATCTCTGTTACCAAGATCATAGCTGTTAATGGAGCTTTTGAAATAGCCCCAAAATACCCACTCATTCCTAAAATGATGAAAAGAGGCAGCTGGTTTTGAGAGATAAAGCCAATGTTTTGGAGGAAGGTTCCAACGATGGCTCCTAAGAGAGATCCTAATGCTAGTATGGGCAGGAAGATTCCTCCCGGTAAACCACTACCATAGCTCAACATACTCCAAATGAAACGGATCAAAAAATAGAGAAGGATGGTCAGCACTGGATACGGTACTCGAGCTAAATCCAAGACCAATTGATTCCCACCACCAAGAATTTGAGGAAGCAAATAGCCGATTGGAAGAATCAAGACAAAGGCAAATAAGGAAGAATAATGAGAAGGAACATGGAAAATCTTCTCTAGCAAACGATACAGGCGACCGATATTGAGGACCACTATTTCATAGACATACCCTGCTGCCCCTAAAAAGACTCCAAGAAAAAGATAAATCCAGTACTGAGACAGATGGAGCGGTGGAATATTTTGTGGCATATGAAGCACTGGTGTTTGACCAAAGACATTGAGTGAAATAAAATTAGCCGTCAAACTAGCAGCCAAGGTCGAAATCCAAAAGAAACGTGAAAAATGATGGTAGACCTCTTCAACCACAAATAAAAGCCCCGCTATAGGTGCATTAAAGGCAGCGGCAAGGCCTGCTGCAGCCCCACTTGCAATCAAAGACCGCTCCTCAACCGGGCTGACCTTCAAATGATGGGCCACTCCTTTTCCACCCATTGCTCCTAATTGAATACTAGGACCTTCACGACCTAGCATCAAGCCACTTCCGATGGCCAAGACACCTAGAATATACTTCTTCCACAGGGTATCCCACCAGCTCACCGCCAAGAGGCCCTTGAGCTCTGCTTCGACTTGCGGAATTCCCGATCCCTTGATATCCCGATTGGTGCGAATAAGGCGACCAGCAATCAGTACGATCACCCCATACCCCAACAGCATCGCCAGCAAATAAAGTGGTTGACCAGACATCTCCTTGTAAACGCCTTGAACAAAATGAAAAATATGTTCGATCAAAAAACGAAAACTCGAGACGATACAGCCCACAACGATCCCAACCAGAACACCTCTGACAATATGGGCCACAATCGAACTAGAGGCAAATTGAAATTCATTTTTAAAGGCTTCTTCTTTAGCAGACATTCCCTAACTCCTTCAAACTCTTATCCTATTCATTATACCTTATTTCACTGCCTCTGAATACATGGAAAGACAGAAAAAAAACAAAACTAGCACCGCTAGCTTTGTTTTTCATTGATTCATTATTCAGCAGTTAAAGCTGCCATTGTAATGTAGTTGTATGGTTTGTTGAAGTGTGGCAAGAAGAATAAGTCAGTCAAGGCCAACTTATCAATCGTCACGTGTTCTTGAATCGCAAGTGAGAACATGTGGATAGCCATTGAAATGGCGCTATCACGTGATACCATTTGCGCTCCAAGGATTTGACGAGTATCTTTATCATAGACGATCTTGATACCAACTTCATAGTTATCGTGTTTGATAAATTCAGGTTTTTGAAGGTCGTTGAAGCCAGTTTCAGTGGCATTGAAGCCAGCAGCTTTCGCTTTTTCAAGCGTCAAACCAGTTGAAACCATGTGAAGGCCGTAGATAGAGATACCGTTAGAACCTTGAACACCGATTCCTTCCAATTCATGACCAGTCGCATTGTAGGCACCGACAATACCTGAACGAACCGCATTAGATGCAAGAGCGATGTAGCTCATTTCGTTACGAGCGTTATCGAAGATAGTCGCACAGTCACCAACTGCGTATACACCTGGAAGTGACGTTTCTTGTTTCTTATCGACAAGGAAGGCACCGTTGCGGAAGAGTTCGATCTTCCCATCAGCAAGAGCTGTATTAGGACGGAATCCAACAGCCAAGATAACCATATCTACATCGAAGGTTTCTTTATCGGTTACAAGGCGTTCTACCTTACCATCTCCTTCAACCGCTTGAACTGTTTGTCCAAGTGCCAAACGGATGTTGTGGTCTTCCAAGTTTTTCGCCATGATGTCTGTGAAGTCTTTGTCATAGTAGCCATTCAAGACAGTGTCCACGATATCCACCAAGACAACGTCTTTACCAAGACGTTCGAAAGCTTCCGCAAGTTCAACACCAATGTAACCGCCACCAACTACGGCGATACGGTTCAAGTGTTTGCTGTTATCTTTCAATTTTTCGATCACTTCTTCAGCGTTTTGGTACAATTTAACGAATTGAAGATTTTCAAGAGTTGCTTTGAATTCGCGGTTACCAGGAACGATTTCAACTCCTTTAATTGGAGGAATGATTGGTGTTGATCCAGTCGCAAAGATTAATTTTTCGTAAGATTCTTTGTGTTCTTTTCCATCAACTTCTGCCGTTACCACTTTGTTGTCATAGTCAATTGAAAGGACAGGAGAGTTCATGTAGACTTTTGCACCTTTTGCTTCCAATTTTTCTTTGTCAGAGTAGAAAAGACCCTCAGGACCGTCGATTTGTTTACCAATCCAAAGCGCCATCCCACATCCAAGGAATGAAATGTTTGAGTTTTGGTCAAAAACCACAATTTCATTTTCATTTCCGAAATTATCTAACATAGTGTTGATACAAGCTGTTCCGGCATGGTTAGCCCCTACAACAACGATTTTACTCATAGAATAAATCCTACCTTTAATTTAATTTACCCCATGAGTATATCATAAAAATGATATCGGTTACAATTATTTTGCTCAGGTTTTGTGAACTTTTTTTCAAATTTACAGAAAACAAAATTTCACATACATATAGGATTGTCAAATAATTTGCTTGAAAGGATTGTGAAAACGGTCTCTTTCTGATATACTGTAAGTAAGTGAAAATTGGAAAGGATAGATTTTTAGTGGAACTAAGCAGTCGATCCGAACGTCTGATGGGGACCACCATCACCGTTTCGATCTTTCACACTCTAGCGGATGAAATCTTAGCTCAATGCTTTGAGATTCTTCGCTCTTACGAACATCGCTTTAGTGCTAATGATGCAAGTTCTGAACTCATGGAGGTCAATCGTCAAGCCGGTATTGCGCCAGTTCGGGTGCATCCAGATCTTTTTGAACTCATTGCACTAGGGACACAGCACAGTCAGGCCAAAAATAGCCATTTAAACATTGCTATTGGTCCTCTTGTTCAGACTTGGCGGATAGGTTTTTCAGATGCTAGACGCCCTCGGCAAGAGGAAATAGACCAAGCGCTGACTAAGGTTGATCCCCAGCAAATCCAACTTGACCCTGAAAACCATACGGTTTTTCTGAAACGTTCCGGGATGAAGATTGATCTTGGGGCTTTGGCAAAAGGTTATAGCGCTGATCTTATTGGTGCATTTCTAAAAGATCAAGGAATTACAGATGCCTTGATTGATCTGGGTGGAAATATCCTCACTGTCGGTCAACACCCCATCAAACAACAGCCTTGGCGGATTGGCATCCAAAATCCAGTTGAAAATAGAGGGCAACACCTATTAGTCCTCTCCGTCAAGAATAAGTCTATTGTCACCTCTGGCATCTACGAGCGTCATTTAGAAGTCGACGGCCAGTCGTTTCACCATATCTTTGATAGTGCGACAGGCTATCCCGTTGAGACAGACTTGGCCAGCATTACTATTATTTCAGATCGATCTGTAGATGGGGAGATTTGGACTACTAGGCTATTTGGAGAATCTCCTGCTTCCATCCTCAACATTGTTGAATCACTTCCTGGTATGGATACCTTATTGGTTTCGCAATCAGGCAAGATCGCCTATACAAGTGGGCTTCAATCTTATTTATAATTCTACTATCAGAAAGGAATTTTTCATGATAAAACTTATTGCGATTGTGGGGACTAACTCCAAACGTTCTACAAACCGTCAACTACTCCAATACATGCAAAAGCATTTTGCTGACAAGGCTGAGATCGAATTAGTCGAAATTAAAGATATCCCTGTCTTTAACAAACCAGCCGACAAACAAGTGCCTGAATCCGTCTTAGAGATTGTTTCCAAAATCGAGGAAGCTGATGGGGTGATTATTGGAACTCCAGAATACGACCACTCTATTCCAGCAGTCTTGATGAGTGCACTCGCTTGGCTCTCATACGGAGTCTTCCCATTGTTGAATAAACCAGTCATGATTACTGGGGCTTCATACGGTACGTTGGGATCTTCACGCGCTCAACTCCAACTTCGCCAAATCTTAAATGCTCCAGAAATCAAAGCGAATGTCTTGCCAGATGAATTCTTGCTCTCTCATTCATTGCAAGCCTTTGATCAAAATGGAGACTTGGTGGATTTGGATGTTATTCAAAAATTAGATGCCATCTTCAATGATTTCCGTGTGTTTGTGAAAATTACAGACAAATTGCGCAATGCCCAAGAATTGCTTCGCAAAGATGCTGAAGAATTTGACTGGGAAAACTTGTAAGATAGGAGACAGAAAAGAATGAAATTTGTTGGACTTGTAGGATCAAACTACGATCAATCATATAACCGTAAACTCTTGGAATTCATTCGCCGCCAATTTAAGATTAAATTTGAATTGGAAGTTCTTGAAATCGATGAAGTTCCAATGTTTAACCAAGATGAAAAATGGGACGAAAGTTTCCAATTACGTCTCTTATATAACAAAATCACTCGAGCAGATGGTGTCATCATTGCTACTCCAGAGCACAACCATACGATCTCTGCTGCCCTCAAGTCTGTTCTTGAATGGCTTTCTTTCGAGGTGCATCCATTTGAAAACAAACCAGTTATGATCGTTGGTGCTTCTTACTACGATCAAGGGACTTCACGTGCGCAAGTTCACCTCCGTAAGATCCTCGATGCCCCAGGTGTCAATGCTTATACTCTTCCAGGAAATGAATTCCTTCTTGGAAAAGCGAAAGAAGCTTTTGACGAAGACGGCAATATCATCAACGAGGGAACCGTCAAATTCCTTGAAACCTGCTTGGATAATTTTATGAAATACGTTGAGGTTGTATCTAAATTGAAAAAACCAAAACCAATTGAACCAGAAGACTTGGATTGTAATCATCCAATCGCTACAACTGTTACTGAAGTCGATCCTGACGATCCAGATTGGGTAGAAAAAGTAGCTGAAATCACTGGTGCCGTTTCTGGCGATACTTATGTGAAACTAGACCACGGTATCCTAACTGTTGACCAAATTAATATGTTCTTGAAGGCCATGCCATTTGAGTTGACCTATGCCGATGATAACAACCAATTCCTCTATTACAACAATGCCCATCAAGATCCAGATACCATGTTTGCCAAACGTGTACCATCTCAATCTGGTAGCCGGATGTCAACAGTTCACGGATCCCTTCCACCGGCACGTATGAAAAACGTAGAATGGGTAATTGGTACCCTTCGCAATGGAAACCAAGAATATGTTCGGACAATTGTCCCAGGATCACCTGAAGGTGTGATCAATACCCACAACTACCAAGCCATGTACTATGATGATGGTTCTTATGCTGGTATCAATGAGATTGTCTTCAACTTCAAACCATGGTTAGACTGGTACCTGCAAACAACAGGACAACGTCTAGTTGGCGGAAGCGGTCCATTTGCTCCTGCTGGTGGACACGGTAGTGCAGATGCAACTTCTGGTGCTTCTGATGCTGGAGGACATGGTGACGGAGGGCACGGAGATGCCGATGCCACTTCTGGTGCAAGCAACTAAGAAACCATAAAAAAATGAAGCCTCGTGCTTCATTTTTTTATTGTAACTCCTTGATGATCTTCTTAGCATCTTCGTTTGAAATAGCCCCTAATTGGACATGTCCAATTTCCCCATGACTGTCTATAAAGACTTCTGTAGGAATAGAGCGAACCTGATAATCTGCAAATGCAGAACCATCTGGATTGTACAAGACCGGTACGGACTTATAATCTTGTTGATCAAACCATTTGACGAATTCTTCTTCTGTTTTTTCACCTTGGAGTCCTGGTGCCATAATGGTCAGAATTTCAAAGTCTCTATCCGTATCCTTGACCAATTTCTCTAATTCAGGCATACTTTGCCGGCAAGGACCACACCAGGTTGCCCAAAATTTCAAATAGACTTTTTTGCCTCTATAGTCTGAAAGTTTGACCGTATTCCCCTTCATATCCTTTAGTTCAAAGTCACTAGCGTCTTTTCCTACCAAAGGATTCTTATTCGTTGTTGTATTCATTGTTGGCTGATTGCCCATACTACTCTCACTGGTTTGATCCATAGAACAAGCTGACAGCAAAGCCAGAGAAAGTACTGAGAAACAAGCGTATTTAATACCTTTCATCATGCGTTAAACCTCCGATATTTTTATGAAAAGATAGATGACAAACTGTTCAATTGTCCCAAGAGTAAGAGAATTCCCATCAGAATAATGATGGCTCCGCCGATTTTTTTCAGCAACAACAAATGGGGTTTGAGACGATTAAAGTAAGGTAGGACCAGACTAGATGCTAAGGCCAACAGTAAAAACGGAAGGGCCATTCCCAATGTATAAACTAGGAGATAAACAGCTCCCATAAGAGCATCCTGCCCATCTGATGCTGCTAAAGCAAGAACTGATCCCAATACCGGACCAATACAAGGGGTCCAACCAAAACTAAAGCCAAGACCAAGGAGAAAAGCTGAAAACAATTCATTCTTCTGTTTGGTGGCTCCAAAATCCATTGTTTTTTGCTTCTCAAGGAAATGAAAGTGAAAAACTTCCATCTGATGAAGACCAAGGATAATGATGAGAGCTCCCATCAGATAACGGAACCAAGGACTATAAATGACTTTTCCAAGCAAGCCCGCTCCAAAACCAATGAGGAGGAAAATAACAGAAATACCGGCAATAAAACAAAGGGTTTTCAATAAGCCATGCCAGCGAATCTTCTTCCCGAACAATCGGATAGCCTTTTCCTGATCACTTCCTAGCAAGATTCCAATATATACTGGTAGCAAAGGAAAGACACAGGGAGAAAAGAAAGACAGAATACCTGCAAGAAAAACTGTCAGTGAAAAAACGATTGGATTCATAGTTAACTCCGTATATTGATATGCTACATTCAGTATAACATTGATTGACCTATAATAAAAATTTCCGCTACGTTTTTTTACTAAAATTTGGAATTGGATACTAGTTTCAAAAAAACTCTAAAGCACAAAACTTTAGAGTTTCTAATATTACTTATTCTTCTGCCGTTTGTTTATTTGGTAATACGAGCGATAAAAGAATTCCGATGACTACTGGTACTAACCATGGAAGAGATTGAGCAGCAAATGGAAGCAAAGCAATCCCCTTTTCTACTAGTGAAATTTTAAAGGTACTTGCCAGAACACTTGCAACAGAGACCAAGCTGGCTAAGAAAATAGTCAATTGCATCCCTGGTTTTGAAAGGGCCACAAATTTATTCACTATCACAATCAATACAATGGTAATGGTAATTGGGTAAAGAATCATCAAGACCGGCAATGAAAAGGCAATAATGGCATTCAGGCCAAGGTTGGCAATCGCAAAACCAATCAGAGTGAAGACACTTGCATAGACCTTGTAAGAAACCTTAGGGAAGGTGCTATGGAAGAATTCACTAGTAGAGACGATTAAACCTGCTGTTGTGGTAAAGCAAGTCACCGTCACCATTCCTGCTAGGAAAATCTGAGCAGTCGGACCAAAGATCGCTTTGGTCGCTTCTGATAATACATACACTCCTTTATTGGTATCAGATGACATAACAGAAGCCGGAATTGGAAAATGATTCCCCAGATATCCTAAACCGATATAAAGCACACTAAAACCAAGTGCTACGACAATTCCAACCAGCCAAATAGTCTTGATATATTCTTTCTTACTTGAAAATCCAAGTTGATTCAAGGTAGTCACTGCGATCACACTAAAGGCAACAGATGCCAAGGCATCCAAGGTATTGTACCCCTCTAAAAATCCTTGCCCAAAGGCAGAAGCCTGATAGGCTTTTGTGGCTACCATTGGAGCGTGTCCACTGTATTTTAAAGCTCCAAGAATGACCAAGATCAAAATGAGAATCGCAAAGATTGGGGTCAAAATACGCCCGATTCGATCTAGAATCTTAGATGGATTCAAAGCAATCAGAAAGGCTAGCAAAAAGTAGACCAGGGTAAAAATGAAAAGTGCTAAACTAGCATTCATTCCACCTAATAGAGGTGCTATCCCCACTTCGAAAGATACCGTCGCTGTCCTTGGAATGGCAAAGAAAGGACCAATCGAAAGATAAAGCGCAACTAAGTATACAATCGCGAAAACAGGTGAAACTTTACGAGAAATCTCATGAATATATCCTTTGGGATTAAGTGTCCCGATAATCAAGGTCACAATGGCAATTCCCACTCCTGAAAGGACAAACCCAGCAATAGCTGGCCAAAATTGATTACCCGATAAAGCACCAAGAGCCGGTGGGAAAATCAGGTTTCCAGCACCAAAAAAAATACCAAACAGTAATAAACCTGTCAGGGAACCTTTTCGTAACATACTATCTCCTTAAAAAAAACGATAATCTTAACTTTATCAAATTCATTTGAAGAATGCAACTAATTTGCATGAACAATAAGCTATAGATCTCCCTTATTATGGTACAATGGATGTAAGATTTTTAAGGAGTAAAGCATGTATCTATATCTATTCTGGTTATTTCCAGCTCTTATCTTTTTATTGTTCTTTATGAGTGATCGCAGAAGACTTTTTAATGCTTATCTCTTTTCGATAAACCTAGGACTTCTTCTACTGATTTCTGCATTTTTACTAGTCGTACGAACCGAGTTATGGTTCAATCAACAAATTGCAATTATTGTCTTTGTAGTGATTTCCATCCTCGTTTTTCTCAGCATTATTTTCTCCTCTCTTTTTCTTCTCTTTAACGGTCGTCAAATGATGCTTTTTGAAGGAAAAAGGCTGGCCAACCTCCTCTCTCTGCTTTATGGACTGTTTATTATCGGAGCTTTGGCACTACATTTTCTACCCTATTTCCCAGGGAATGACATCCTCATCTATCTAACTGACTTCGCCCTGTTTTACATGACTTTTCTCTACCTCTCTTATGTATCCTATGGGACCTTTTGCAATCTCTTTCCAGTTCGCAAAGAGCCAGACGCCATCATCATCCTTGGCTCAGGTTTGATTGGAGACAAGGTTCCCCCACTCTTGGCCCAGCGTCTTGAGAAGGGAAAGGCCATCTATGAGCAGTTTGAGAGACGACCAAAGCTGATTGTTTCTGGTGGCCAAGGGTCAGATGAGCTCATCGCAGAGGCTGAATCTATGGCCGGATACTTGATGGAACACGGGGTTCCAGAAGACGCCATTCTCATCGAGAATCGATCTCGTACTACTTTTGAAAACCTGACCTTTAGCAAGCGTATCCTTGAAGAAGAGGGGCTTGGCAAGCGAGTCCTTTTGGTAACCAATTCTTTTCACGCGCTCCGTGCAGGTGTCTTTATGAGACGATTGAAAATACCTGGTCGAAGTATCGGTTCGAGAACAGCCTTTTACTACCTCCCATCCGCTTGGATTCGAGAAACCGTCGGCTTGGTTTCACTCTATTGGAAATGGCATGTTACCTTCCTAGCTCTTCTGTTTCTGCCTTGGTTCTTTACACAAATCATGAAACTGATTGAGTTCTTCATTCAACATCTAAACTAAAAGAGGCTGGGCAAAAACTGTCCAGCCTTCCTTCTATGCTTGATAGAAGTAACTATATGACGCAGTGGTTGATTGGCATCTTTGTTCGCTTTTCAAGCTACAAAGATGACCTAATCAACTGTGCGGGGGTGGGAAGACGAACTCTTTTTAACTAATCAGAGTTCTTTCCCACTCCCTTTCTTGTCTAGTGGTCACTAAAGCGTCTATATTTAATGCGGAAATCGAAATAATTTTCTTCCTGCAGTTTACGGAAAATATCGCGATAAGCCTCTTCATCAAAGTGATCACCCCGATAGAGAATTTCAAAGCTCAGTCCTTCGTATTCTAAAAAGGCATTGGCAGTTTTAAATCCATTTCGCTTATAGAAATCCATCCGAGACTGGCGTTGCTCTAGATTGTCACATTCTTCATCTAAACGTTCCACTTCAAGAATCATGGTTCTTTGGTAAAATTCTACCAATTTTTCAATGATTTCTTGACCATAACCGTGGCTACGTAGGTGGGGCATAATGGCAAAGAAGCTAACATAAAAAACTTTCTGATTATAGATAGAAAAAGCAAATCCTACAAATTCTTCTTCGTTATAAAAAGCAAAAAAATTAGCATCGTCATTGTCCGTATAACGCAGGTATTCCGACAAAGGAACTCGCTCTTCTTCTGGAAATGCCTCGATATTCAGCCTCTCGACCTTGTCCAGATCTGGGAACGTTTCCGTGATTAATTGGCTGGTTAAGCTCATAAAAGCCTCCTTTTCTGCCCTGATTATACCAAAAAATGTAAGGGGATTCAACTACCGATGCTTGTCGCTGGTTACTGAAGTTGGTATAATGACACTATGAAAAGAATTCAACGTGTAGATCTCATAAATGGTCCTATTTTACCCGCTCTTTTGAGTTTTGCCTTTCCTATTCTTTTATCCAATATCTTCCAACAACTCTACAATACCTCAGATGTCATGATTGTAGGGCGTTTTTTAGGTCAAAAATCTTTGGCCGCCATTGGGGCAACCTCTGCTATTTTTGATTTGATTGTTGGATTTGCTGTCGGTGTTGGCAATGGGATGGGGATTATTATCGCGAGAAATTATGGGGCTAAAAACGAAGACCAATTACGAAAATCAGTCGCCGCAACTGCTATTATTGGTTGCATCCTCAGTCTCTTCGTGATCTTCATTGGCGCTGTCGGACTTTATCCACTGCTCCAGTTTTTAGGGACCCCATCAGCAATTGTGTCTCAGTCTTATCTCTATATCGCTACCATTGTTAATGGTGTGGCTGTGACCTTTGCCTATAATCTTTGTGCCGGACTTCTTAGAGCGGTTGGCGATAGTCTAGCGGCACTCTACTTCCTGATTATCGCTGCCATTCTCAATATTCTTCTCGATCTTTATTTTATTACCCAACTTCATCTTGGAGTTCAATCTGCTGGGATTGCAACCATTATTGCTCAGGGTATTTCGGCCCTTCTTTGTCTTCTCTATATTCGTAAGAAGGTCCCTTTTCTGCTCCCGCATCGCAAGGATTTTGTTTGGGACAAGGAGCTTTATCAGGATCTGCTAAGTCAGGGCCTTGCCATGGGCCTCATGACTTCCATCGTTTCGATCGGAACGGTTATCCTCCAATCCGCTATTAATCAGCTTGGAACAACCATTATCAGTGCACAGGTCGCAGCCCGTCGCATCATGTCCTTTGCCGTTTTACCGATTACAGCTATCGCCTCAAGTATCACAACCTTTATCTCGCAGAATTTTGGCGCAGAGCAATTCCAGCGGATCAAAAAAGGCATTACCATTGCCAACCTTCTTTCTTGGGTTTGGTCTGTCTTGGTTGCTGCTCTTCTATTCTTCACAAGTCCGTCTATAACCAGCTTTATTTCCGGCTCGACAAATCCTGATCTCATTGCAAATGCCAGTCTTTATCTCCAGATCAGCTCTTGCTTTTATCCTATTTTGGCGAGTCTCATCATCCTGAGAAATGCCCTACAGGGAATGGGTAAAAAATTAACCCCACTCACATCCAGTTTTATTGAATTGTTTGGAAAAATTTTCTTCGTTCTGTGGATTATTCCTCACACCGGCTACATGGGGGTCATTCTCTGCGAACCCCTTATCTGGATTCCCATGACTCTACAGCTCATCATAATCTATCGAAAAATCAGGTACCAACTCCTTACTGAATAATGATTGATTAATAAGACCAAAACAACTTCTGCTCATTTGAACAGAAGTTGTTTTTAGATATCTAGCTATTAGAACAAACCAATGGCTGTTCCATCAGCAGCCACATCCATATTCAAAGCAGCTGGACGTTTTGGTAAACCAGGCATGGTCATGACATCCCCAGTCAAAGCGACAATAAAGCCTGCTCCCAATTTTGGAACCACTTCACGAATAGTGATTTCAAAGTTTTCAGGAGCTCCCAAGGCGTTTGGATTATCGGAGAAGCTATATTGTGTTTTGGCAATACAGATTGGCAACTTATCCCATCCATTTTTCACGATTTGGGCAATTTGTGTCTTGGCTTTCTTCTCAAAATTCACCTTCGTACCGCGGTAAATCTCTGTAACAATCTTTTCAATTTTTTCTTCAACAGAAAGGTTGTTATCATACAAGCGTGTGTAGTTAGCTGGACTTGTTTCAATAGTCTTGACCAGTGTTTCAGCAAGTTCAACTCCACCGTCAGCACCATTCGCCCATACGCTCGCAAGCTCAACTGGTACATCAATTTCAGCACACAATTCTTTCAAAGAAGCAATTTCTGCTTCTGTATCGGTGATAAATTCATTGATGGCAACCACTGCAGGAATGCCAAACTTACGGATATTTTCAACGTGACGTTTCAAGTTGGCAAAACCAGCACGAACAGCCTCTACATTTTCTTCAGTCAAAGCATCCTTGGTCACTCCACCGTTCATCTTAAGAGCACGGAGAGTCGCTACGATTACGACTGCATCTGGTGATGTAGGCAAGTTTGGAGTTTTAATATCGAGGAATTTTTCAGCACCGAGGTCAGCCCCAAAACCTGCTTCTGTAATCGTATAATCTGCTAAATGAAGAGCTGTCGTCGTTGCTAATACAGAGTTACATCCATGGGCGATATTGGCAAAAGGACCACCGTGAACAAAGGCAGGCGTTCCATAGATGGTTTGAACCAAGTTTGGCTTAATCGCATCTTTAAGGATCAAGGCAAGAGCCCCTTCCACTTCCAAATCACGGACATAGACTGGACTACGGTCATAACGGTAACCAATAACGATGTTGGCTAAACGACGTTTCAAATCTTCAATATCTGTCGCCAAGCAAAGGATGGCCATGATCTCAGAAGCAACAGTAATATCAAAACCGTCTTCACGCGGAATCCCATTTAAAGGACCGCCAAGGCCAACAGAAACATGACGAAGAGCGCGGTCATTCAAGTCCACTACCCGTTTCCAGATAATCCGACGTTGGTCAATTCCTAGCTCATTTCCTTGATGCAAATGATTATCAATCAATGCTGAGAGGGCATTATTAGCCGTTGTGATCGCATGCATATCCCCTGTGAAATGAAGGTTGATGTCTTCCATTGGTAGAACTTGGGCATAGCCACCACCAGCAGCACCACCTTTAATCCCCATAACTGGACCTAAAGAAGGTTCGCGAATGGCAATCATGGTTTTCTTACCAATTTTATTCAAAGCATCTGCTAGACCAATGGTAATGGTTGATTTCCCTTCTCCAGCTGGAGTTGGGTTGATCGCAGTGACTAAGATAAGTTTTCCTACTGGATTTTTCTCAACTTCACGAATCTTATCAAAGCTCAATTTCGCCTTGTATTTTCCATACAATTCAAGATCATCGTCTACCAAACCAATCTTCTTAACAACGTCCACAATCGGTTGGAGTTCAATGCTTTGAGCAATTTCGATATCTGTTTTCATAAGGGACTCCTTTATATTTGATAGATCTATTATACCTAAAATTCGCGAAAATAACATGGTTTTTCCACCTTTTGAATCTAACGTTCGTTTTTTATGTAAATTTTATGGCTACACATAGCTAATCCTAATAGCTTCAGAACTTTACTTACGTATCTTTTTTGTGTAAAATAAGCATATGCATATTTTAATTACATCAGGCGGGACGAGCGAAGCCATTGATAGTGTTCGTTCGATCACCAATCATTCCACTGGGAACCTAGGGAAAATCCTTACAGAAATGGCTCTTGCAAAGGGACATCAGGTGACCTTGATCACAACGCCAACTGCGCTTAAACCCGATCCTCACCCACAGCTTCGTCTTTTATTGATCAAGAATGTCGAAGAACTAGTCGCACAAATGAAAGCGGAAGTCCCTCATCATCATGTTTTGATTCACGCTATGGCTGTTTCAGACTATACACCTGTTTACATGACAGGCCTTGAGGAAGTTGAGAAAGCTCAGGATCTCCATAGCTTTCTACATCGCGAAAATCAGGAAACCAAAATCTCTTCTAAAGAAGAATACCAAGTGCTCTTTCTAAAGAAAAATCCCAAGATTATTTCGCTCGTCAAAGAATGGAACCCTGCTATTCAACTGATCGGCTTTAAGCTATTAGTCGACGTTTCTTCTGAAGAGTTGATCCAGGTAGCGCGTGAAAGCCTGGTTAAAAATCATGCCAGCATGATCGTTGCCAATGATCTGACCAAGATTCAGAACGGTCAGCATCAAGCCTATCTAGTGACAGATGATCACGTCCTAGAAGCTTCTACGAAAACAGAAATCGCAGAGGCTATCCTACGTTATATCAAATAAAAAGGAACATATGACACACATTACTTTAGCGGTTACCGGTAGTATTTCCGCCTATAAAGCTGCTGATATTACCAGCCAACTAACCAAATTGGGCTTTGAAGTGAAAGTCCTCATGACTCCTTCAGCCAGAAAATTCATCACCCCTTTAACCTTGCAAGTTCTTTCAAAAAACCAAGTAGGGCTAGATGTTATGATGGAAGACGATCCACAGCGGATCGAGCACATCGACATTGGGAAAGAAACTGACCTCTTTCTTGTCGCGCCAGCCAGTGCCAATACCATTGCTAAATTGGCTATGGGACTGGCAGATAATATGGTCACAAGCACAGCTCTAGCCTTGCCTCAAAACACTAAAAAATTACTGGCCCCTGCTATGAATACAAAAATGCTAGAACATCCCGCTACCCAACGAAATCTAAAACTTTTACAAGACTATGGCTACCAGATTATTCAACCTCGTGATGCTGTTCTTGCTTGCGGGGACAAAGGTTCTGGAGCTCTAGCGACTATAGAAGCTATTGTTGAAGCTGTTAAGGAGAATTGTTTATGAGAAAGTCATCTTCTATTTCACGAATTGCCATCTTTTTTGCGGTGATGATCACCATTCACTTTGTGACATCTTTCATTCTGCAATTTGTTCCATCAGGAATTCAACCAACCTTGGTTCATATTCCTGTCGTAATCGCCTCTATCATATATGGTCCACGGATTGGAGCTATCTTAGGACTCCTCATGGGACTCTTTAGTCTCACCATGAATACCCTTGTTATAACACCCGCCAGCTATCTCTTTAGTCCCTTTGTCCCTCACGGGAACCTCTACTCCCTTCTCATTGCCATAGTTCCTCGGATTCTCATCGGGGTAACCCCTTATTTCGTCTATCGCTGGATCCGCAATCGTACAGGACTTGTGATCGCTGGAATTGTCGGCTCTATGACCAATACTGTTTTCGTTCTAAGCGGGATTTACTTCTTCTTTGGTAACAGTTTTGGAGGGGGGATTCAACATTTCCTAGCCTTGATTGTATCTACCAACTCTCTCATCGAAGTCGTTGCGACAGTACTCATTACCAGTGCAGTCGTTCCATCTCTTGAAAAATTAAAATAACCTTTCAAGCCAAGACCAATTTATCTTGGCTTTTTTTGATGGTGAATTAGCTTTATTTTTTTGAAAAGATTTACAATTATCGCTAGAATTTTCTGAAAAAATTTGCTATAATGTAAGCGATTAAATTATAAGCAAAAAGGAGACGCTTGCATGACCTATCAAGAAAACTACCAAAAATGGCTCGACTTTGCTGAATTACCAGCTTACCTTCGTGATGAGTTGGTCGCAATGGATGAAAAAACAAAAGAAGATGCCTTCTATACCAACCTTGAATTCGGTACAGCTGGTATGCGTGGAT